>PVBE012405736.1_pt1 | contig 87959 bp, 67 predicted proteins | sample 1631181 | NCBI WGS metagenome assembly PVBE01 (sample SAMN08397723, study PRJNA350692) | Marine metagenome, whole genome shotgun sequencing project. | isolation source: water | place: Pacific Ocean | collected 2012-04 | reverse complement strand
CAGGCTCAACGGCTCCTGTTGGCTTTCACCCATGCGGTGCCTCCGGCGATCATTGCTGCGATGCCCGCTGCGATGCTCTGAGGCCAGTTTCTTGGCACCTCTACCGAAAACCTCCCTGCTCATATGGGCAATGCGGGTTCATGGCGCTACTGGGCCTCCTGCTGCCCTGGAAAACCCACCCGCCACTGACGCCGGTCTTGCTCAGTTGGAAACACCACGTAGACTTGCTGTTTGGCATCTCGCTCTTTGTAGCGGTAGCGCTCATTGGCGGGAAGCGTCCTCTGTGGGCGCTGCTACCGACCGGCCTCGCCTGCGCCACCAAGGAAACCGGCTTTGTCCTGCTATTGCTGTTGCCTCTCATCGCCCTGTGGCGGCGCCGTCGCGGCGACGATGGGATCGCCCCGCTGCGGCTGGCCGGCTACATGGCGTGCCTCGTCATCCCCCTTGCCATCTGGCGGCTGATAGCCGTCGGCTATGGCTTTGGCATGGGCACTAACATGTACTGGTGGGTGCGCGTTCTGATGTACTACGGCGGATACCCAGTCCAACAGGTCATGACCGGGTGCTGGTACACGTTCGCCGCCGGCGTGTTGATCGTCGCCACGCTTTGGCTGGCTTGGAGACGCCCGCGACTCGCCGTTCTCAGCGCTCCCGTGGCGCTGGCCGTCATCGTGTGTGCATTGGCCGCTCAGCGCCGGATCGACATCGCCGTCGCCTTGACCACGCTGTTTGTCGACGGCGAGTATATCTTTGCCGCGGCTTGGTGGTGCGCCATGGCGCTCGCCGCGTTGCGCTTCAGTCGGCATGAGGTCATCCTTGGCTTGGCGTTCATGCTTCTGGGATCGGCGCCAACCTTTCTCGCGACCCAGACTCTCGAACATGGCCGCTGGCTCGGGGGCGTGGGCCATGCCATCTTGGGCTGGGCAGCGATTCGCGGCGTGTGGATCGCGGCGCCGATGGTGTGGGCCGCGATGAAGGGCGACCTCCAGAACGACTCCGAGGAGGGGAATCGCTCGGAGACCGTCAAACCTCCCGTTCCCACGGAGACCGAAACTAAGGAGCGCTGACCTTGGCCCGCAATATCCGAGTCTCAACGATTGCCTACCAGCCGGTGCCGACGGGCGAGAACCGCCTCGAACGCACCCATGGGAAGATGCGCGAGCTACTCGAAGAGGCCGCTCGCGCCAAGCCTGACCTCGTTGCCCTGCCTGAGTTCTGCAACGTCCTCGGCCTCTCGATGGAGGACAGCCTTGCCGCGGCTGAAGAGATCCCCGGGCCGACGTCTGAGGTCTGTAGCGAGATCGCTCGCAAGCACGGCATGTACATCGTGCTGCCGATCCCGGAGCGCCTTGACGGGAAGTTCTACAACACCGCGGCGCTGATTGGACGGGACGGCGAAATCGTCGGCAAGTACAACAAGTACCAGCCGACCATCGGCGAGATCGAGGAAGGCATTGTGCCGGGCTCGGACGCGCCGGCGTTCGACACGGATTTCGGCAAGGTCGGTTGCGCGATTTGCTTCGACCTGAAGTTCCCGGAGGTCGGGCAGCTTCTCGCCAAGAACGGCGCGCAACTCGTCGTCTACGCGACCATGTTCATCGGCGGCGAGCGGCTCGGGCACTGGGCGCGGGACCATGGGTTCTACATCGTCAGCAGTTATTCGGCGCGCAGTTACATCATTGACATGTCGGGCCGCACGCTTGCCGAGACGGGCAGCGAGATCAACCCCGTGCGCTCGAACCTCGTCCCGCCGATCGCGACTGCCGTGATCAACATGGATCGCGAGTTCTTCCACCTCGATGCGAACCAGAATCGCTTCCCCGAGATCATCGAAAAGTATGGGCCGGGGGTCGAGATTATCGTCGACTACCCGGAGGCCCATTTCACGCTGGCGAGCAATATGGATGACGTGACCGTGCGAGACATCATCGCCGAATTCGAGCTGGAGACGTGGCGTGACTACCTGAATCGCGCCCGCGCCGTGCGCGCGGAGGCGCTGGCCTGAGAATGAACTGGCTTCGATACTCGGCTGTGGGTCTGTTGCTTGTGCTGGCTGCGTGTGGGCTGCTCGGATGCGGAGGCTCGAGCCCGCTGCCCCCGGTGGTGATGCAGACCGTCGACCGCATTATTGTCGTGGGGTGGGACGGGGTCCAGCTCGCGCACATGCGCGATCTGCTGGCCGCCGGGGACCTGCCGAATCTGTCCGCAATGATCGCGCGCGGGTCGATGGTGAGTACCACGGTCACGAACCACGCGAGCGACACGAAAGCCGGATGGACCCAGATCTTCACCGGCTATCGGCCGAAGATCACTGGCGTCATTAGCAACTCGTTCTACGCCGCGATTCCCCAAGGGTACACGCTCTTCGAACGCGCGCGCGAGCACTACGCGGCGTCCGGCAAGGACTTCCGAGCTGTGGGGATCACGGGCAAGGACGAGAACATCGGCAGTGGCGTGGGCTTCCCCTTCGAGCACTGCGCAAAGACGCTCGACGTCTGGGAGGGCGACCTGAAGCGCGATGCCGATGAGGTCGGCGCGCTGGCGCTGCAGGCATTGGATCAGCACGGCACCGCTGAGGCGCTAGTGGCGTTCATCCACTTCGGCGATCCCGACCATGCCGGCCACAAGCGCAACGAGAACTCCCAGGAGTACGACGACGCGATCGTGCTTTGCGACCAGTGGTTGGGACGGCTCGTGGACAAGGTGAACGCGCTGGGAATCGCCGACGAGACGCGCATCTTCGTCACGACCGACCACGGTTTCGATGAGGGTCAGAAGACGCACAACGACGCCCCAGACACGTGGTTCGTGTCGGACCGTACGGACGTGAACCGCGACGCGAATCAGGACGCGGTGGCCCCAACGCTCTACGGAGCGCTGGGCATCGACTACACCAAATACCGACCACGATTGGAAGGCCGCCCGCTGGTCCGCTAGATGCCGAAGCGGCGGTGCCGCATTAAGGAGGGACAAGCTGTGGAGAAGATCACGTACGGCGACTGGAAGAACTGCTTCAGGCTTACGAACGGTGAGATGGAACTCGTTGCGGTTGGCGATATCGGCCCACGCGTCATTCGCTTCGGCCGGGTGAACGGGCCCAACATGTTCGGCGAGCTGCCGGGGGCGGGCGAGGGCGACTGGCTGCTCTACGGCGGCCACCGACTGTGGCACGCGCCTGAGGAGTTGCCGCGGAGTTATGAGGCCGACAACTCCCCGTGCAAAATCGAGATGCGCGACGATGCCGTCCGGCTGACCGCCGAGATTGAGCCCAAGGCGCGGATTCAGAAGCAGATGGAGATCTCGCTGGCGGACGACGACAAGTGCGCCACGATCCGCATGAAGCTGACAAACCACAACTTGTGGCCCGTGACGCTCGCGCCCTGGAGCCTCACCGTCATGGAGACAGAGGGCTACACCATCGCGCCGTACCCGACCGGCGAGTTCACGAGCCTTCTGCCGAGCGGGCCGATGGTGCTGTGGCCCTACAACGACATGGCCGACTCGCGGCTTAGCCTAACGAGCAACCATGTGGTCATCCACCAGGACCCGAGCATGTCCCCCCGCTTGAAAATCGGCCGCGCCTCCACCGAGGGCTGGGCCGGTTGGACGAAGAACGGCGATCTCTTCATCAAGCGCTTCGACCCGGTGCCGGATGCGATCTACCCAGACTACGGCTGCGCGGTCGAACTCTTCGCGAATGACGCCATCGCCGAGGTCGAGAGCGTCGCGCCGCTCACCACGCTGGACCCGGGCGAGAGCGTCGAGCACATCGAGCGTTGGTACCTCTTCACCGGCGTCGAGTTCGATGGCACGGAAGAAGCCATCCAAGCGAACGTGCTGCCGCGCGTGAAGGGCACTCGATAGCCCTCGCGGCCCTGTGCTGACAATGAACGCCCGGCCCCGCTGAACCGAAGCGTGGGCCGGGCGTTCTGTTCTTGTGGAGGCTTGCCATGACCCTCATGCTCCCCGTCCTGTTGGCCCTATCGCCCGCCGCGTCTGCCGAATCAGTTCGTCTCGAGGTGATTGCCGACACCTCCATCGCCGCGTATGCGCCGGAGGTCGAGGAGAACCTCGGCGGGCGTTCGCGGATCCGCATCAAGGGCATCCAGCACTTCATGCTGGCGAGGTTCGACCTGGCGCCGATCCGCGGGAAGGACGTGCAGAGCGCGACGCTCCACCTTCGCCTCGCAAGCGATGAGTGCTGGCTGAAGACGGTCGGACTCAGCACCATCTCGGCCGATTGGGACGAGGGGACGGGCCAGGGCGAGCCGGAAGAGAGTGGGTGTTGCTTCCGATGGGCGGCCTATCCGGACACGCCGTGGGCCGGTCCGCAATCTGACTTCACCGACGTCAGCTTCGGCTTGGGCAATACGCGCTGCGCGTACACGGACGTGCGCCAGGTGGGTGATGGCTGGCTTGAGATCGACGTGCCGGATGTGCTCGTCTACGCGATGGCGTCAGGCGATTCGTATGGCCTGGTCATCTCCGATGAGAAGGGCCAAACGGGCGCGAACAATGACGTCTGGTCGCGCGAGCAGTCGAGCAGCAAGCCGTATCTGACCGCCGAAGTCAGTAACCACGACGCGGAGCCTCCCGCCGGGCCTCGCGACCTGGTCGTCGAGCCTCTGCCGTCGGCCGCGCACCTCGATTCGGGCGCGATGCGGATCAGCTTCACTCGTGGCGGAGAGGGCGCTTTCACCTACGAGGGCTTGCTTGTGTCTGGCGGCGAGTCTCGGGAGATCCCTCGGTGGGCGATCCCCCATGCCGTGGATGGCGGACAGGAGATCGCCCTCACCGACCTTCCGCCGGATGTGGAGTATCGCGCGCGCATGCGCTCGGTCGATCGGTATGGCAACCGATCGCAGTGGGCGGAGGCCACGGGCCGGACTTCGCCCGCTCTCGAATGGCCGGCGATCCCTGACCGGCGGGTGCCCGCGCAAACCAAACCGCGCCTCCCCGGCACCGTCTACGCCTGCCCGGCAACGGTCAAGATGAATCCCCGCAGCGGCTACATCCTCGAGGAGATGGGCCCCGAGACCTACGGCGGCGTGTGGATCGGCCAGCTCCCTGTGATGGATTCACGTTACGTATGGGACCGCGTCGATCTCATGGTCGCGCGCGGCGGCTTCGCGAGCTTCCAGGTGATCGTGCAGGTGCCGAAAGACCTCGCGGGCGCCGAGGTCTCCATGGGGCCCTTCGCATGCGACGGCGGCGAGGCTCTGTCGGCGGACGAGGTGGAGTTCTCCCGAGTCTGGTACGTGGAAGACGGCGAGCTTCTTTACCCGGAGGTCGCGGTCCCGACCGACGGAACTGTGCTCCTGCCCGCCGAGGACAACGCCATCGCTGATCAGTTGCGCCAAGCCGTGTGGGTGGATCTCTACGTGCCTCCGGCCGCGGCCGTTGGCAGGCACGCGTCCGAGGTGCGCGTCCAACTCGGCGATCAGGAATACGCTATCCCGGTTGCGATCGATGTGCTGTCATTCACCTATCCCGACGCGCTCAACTTCAACGTCGACCTCAACGGCTACGGCCCGGTCGGCGGGCACTTCGGCTTGGACAACAACTCCGCTGAGTATCGCGTCATCGAACGCAAGTACCACCGGCTCGCCCACGCGCACCGCGCTACGCTCGATATTCTCGGCTACAGCCAATCCGGCAACATCAACGCCAACTACGCGCCCCCGCTTGAGGGCCGAGGGGCGGACACGAGGATCGTCGACTGGACCCCATGGGACGAGCAGTTCGGCCCGTATTTCTCCGGTGAGGCATTCGCCGGTTTACCGCGAGACAGCGTCCCGCTGAATAACTTCTACCTCGCGCTCCACGAGGATTGGCCCGGCCCGATCGAGGAGTATTACGACGCGCCCGAGGTCTCAGCCGATTACCCGCGGATGGTTGTCGATCACGCCATGCGCGCGGCGCCCGTCGAGGAGGCGTTCAGCGATGCCCACCGCGACGCGTTCCGCGCCGTCTCGCGCCAGCTCGCCGAGCACATCGCCGAGATGGGTTGGACCGACACCGAGTTCCACTGCTACCAGAACAACAAGCACTACTTCAAGAAGGCCGACCAAGGCGGGCGCGGCACCAGTTGGTGGCTCCTGGACGAGCCGAGTTTCCGCGATGACTGGCTCGCCCTTGAGTACTTCGCCGGGCTGTTCGCCGAGGGCATCGCGGGGATCGACGGGCCGCGGATGGTCTATCGCGAGGATCTCTCTCGCCCGCAGTGGCAGCGCCAGTGGCTCGCGGACACCGTCGGGCTGATGGTCATCTCGCGGCAGCTCTTCGACAAGCACCGGCGGTGCCTGGCGCTTCAGCGCGACAACGGCGCGACGATATGGAACTACGGCTCGGGGAACGCGGTCGGCTCATCGAATCTCGAAGCGGCAACGTGGCCGCTCCGCGCCTACCTCGCCGGCGCTGATGCGATCGTCCCCTGGAACACCATCGGCGGCGATGGTGATCTAGAGACGGGCGATCCGACGGCGATCCTGTATCCGGGCAAGCGATTCGGGATCGACGGACCCGTTGCGAGCCTGCGCTTGAAAGCCTGGCGCGATGGCGCGCAGGACGTCGAGGCCCTTATCGCGCTTGGTGAGAAGCAGGACTGGAATCGCGAGCAACTCGCGGCCGCCATCTGGTCGATGCGCGGGCGCGACCCGGACCCCGAGGCGCTCGCGCTGGCGCCATGGGCCGCCGTCGAAGATCTCACCGTCGAGGAACTCCACGGAATCCGCGAGCAGGTTCTGCGGATGCTGTCGGACTGACACTGCCCAAAGGAGCTGCCATGCGCTCAATCCTCGTTGCCTGCATCGTCGCATCACCGTGCCTCGCGCAAGGCAACGCGCCGTCTCGCGACGATGCCCTCGCCGCGATCGAGAGCGCGTGCGCGTTCTTCGCCAATGATGTCGCGGCGACCGGCCCGTACTGTTGGCGCGTTACGGGCGACCTGAAGCTCCGCGAGGGCGAAGGCCGGTGCGACGCGACGCTGGGTTGGGTGCAGCCGCCGGGCCTGCCAACGGTCGGCGGCGCGTTCTTGGATGTCTACGACCTCACGGGCGACGCTCGGTATCTGGCAGTCGCGCAGGGCGTAGGTCAGACGCTCGTCAAGGGTCAGCTTCACACCGGCGGGTGGTACTACCACCTCGAGACAGATCCCGTGAAGCGCCAGGAATACCTCTACCGCGACATGCCGGTGAAGAAGGTCGGGCGCTCATTCCGCACGACGAGCCTCGACGACAACGTCACCCAGTCGACCGCGCGCTTCCTGATGCGCTTGGACAAGACTCTCGGCTTCCGCGATGCCTCTGTGCATGATGCGGCGGAATTCTGCCTCGAGACGCTGCTGATCGCCCAACGGCCCATCGGCGCGTGGTACCAGAACTGGCGCGAGTATCCGAAGCCCACCACCGACGCCGACTTCCCCGTCATCGCCGCCTCGTACCCCGCCGATTGGTCGCGCGAGTGGCTGAACGACTGGCCGGGCCAATACTACCTCAACGACAACGTGCTGATGGACATGGTCGACGTGATGCTCGACGCGTATGACACCTATGGCGATGAGCGGTTCCACCAATCGGCCCTGAGGGCCGGCGACTTCTTCATCATGGCGCAGATGCCCGATCCCCAGCCCGCTTGGGCGCAGCAGTATGACATCGACATGCACCCCTGCTGGGATCGCAAGTTCGAGCCGCCAGCCATCTCGGGGCGGGAATCGCAGGACGCGATGCTCTGCCTGATCAAGCTCTACCGTCGCTCCAGTGACGCGAGGTATCTTGAGCCGATCCCACGGGCGATCGAGTACCTGCGCTCGTCGATCCTGCCCGACGGTCGGCTCGCGCGGTTCTACGAACTGCGGACCAACAGTCCGCTGTACTTCACGAAGGACTACCAGCTCACGTACGATTCCTCCGACATGCCCAAGCACTACCGCTTCGCGTGGGACTCGGACCTCGATGCCATCGAGGCCGCCTACAACCTCGCGAAGGCCGGCGAGCCCGAGCCCGTACTCGCCCTCACACCGGAGTTGAGCGCGCGCGTCGCCGCGATGATCCGCGCTCTCGACGATCGTGGCGCGTGGGTCGAGGAGGGCGTCATGGATACGTACGACATGGAGCCCGAGTCGGGGATCATCAGCTCTCAGACCTTCGCCGATAACATCCGCGCGCTGTGTGATTACGCAGCGCTGACGGCTGAGTAGAGGACCGCGCTGCCTCGCTACTGAACCTCCGCGCGTCATGCAGGCACCCGAGACAGTCGACGATAGCGCGCGGCGAGGCAAGGGCGTCACGTGGCGGTCCGTGCTCATCGGGCTGATCCTCATTCCACCGAATTGCGTCTGGGTGGTGCAGGTTGAGATCGTGCACTACTCGGGTCACCCGACGTGCCTCTCGATCTTCTCAAACGCCGTTTTCAGCCTCTTCCTCGTGATCCTCTTCAACCTCGCCCTCCGGCGGATTCGGCCGCAATGGGCGCTGACTCAGGGCGAGTTGCTCACGTCTTACATCATGGTCGCGCTGGGCGCGAGCGTCGCCGCGCACGACATGCTGCAGATGCTCGTGCCGACGATGGCCCACGGGCACTGGTTCGCGACCCCCGAGAACAAGTGGGAGCAGCTCATCCACCCCCACCTCTCCGAGTGGCTGATCGTCACGGACCAGCACGCGCTTGAGGGTTACCACGAGGGGCGGACGAGCATCATCGACTCCGCCAATTACGTGCCCTGGCTGAAGCCGCTGTTCTGGTGGGGGACGTTCGTGCTGACGCTGATCTTCGTGATGCAGTGCATCAACTCGGTCATGCGCAAGCAGTGGACTGAGAGCGAGAAACTCACTTACCCGCTGATCCAGCTCCCGGTTGAGATGACTCGCAGCGGCGGCGCGTCGGGGCTTTACGTGGGGTGGGTCTTCTGGTTTGGGTTCGCGGCGGGCGCGGGCTTGGATCTCTACAACGGCACTGCGTTCCTCGTGCCGTCGATACCCCAGCTCAACGTCAAGCTGACGAATCTCAGCCACTACTTCAGCGGCGCGCCGTGGAACGCGGTGGGGTGGTTCCCCGTCTCGTACTACCCGTTTGTGGTGGGGCTGAGCTTCTTCCTACCTCAGGACGTCAGCTTCTCGTGCTGGTTCTTCTACCTCTTCCGCAAGGCGATTCAGGTCTTCGCGGCGGCGACCGGCTGGGGACAACTCGCCGGCGCGCCGTTCCTCATCGAGCAAGCTTGGGGCGCGTGGATGGCCTTCGCGGGGCTGGCGGCATACAGCGCCCGGCGGCACTTGGCAATGGTGTGGAAGACGATCCGCAACCAGCCCGGCGGGATCGACGATTCTCGCGAGCCGATGCGCTACCGCTTCGCCGTTGGGGGAGTGGCGCTCGGGTTAGCGTATCTCACCGCGTTCTGGGTAAAAGCCGGGGGAAGCATCTGGCCGATCGGGCTCTACTTCATCCTCTACTACGCCCTCTTCAGCGCGGTCTCGAAGATGCGCGCGGAGATCGGGCCGCCGACGCACGAACTCGGCTCGATGGCGACCACGCGGATGGTCGGCGAGATCTTCGGCACCAAGAGCCTCGGCGCCGGGACGCTGGTCAGCTTCGCCATGCTCTGGTTCAACAACCGGATGGTCCGCAGCCACCAGATGCCGATCCAGCTCGAGGGCTTCAAGATGGCGGAGCGCTCCGGCATCGACTACAAGCGGCTCGCGTGGGCGATGATGGCCGCCGTCACGCTGGGGTTGTTATCGGGTTACTGGGCGCTGCTATCGGACGCCTACAACAGCAAGGGCGCGCGCGGGACGGGCTTTGCGGGCGAGTCCTTCCGCCAGCTCCAAGGCTGGCTCATCGCGCCGCGCGGGCCCGAGCCGCTGCACATCGCCTTCATCGGCGGCGGAGCGGTCTTCGCGCTCCTTCTCGGCGCCGCCCGCATGAGAATCACCGGCTGGCCGTTCCACCCAGCGGGCTACGCGCTGGGCATGGTCTTCGGGCTCGATTACGTCTGGATGCCGATCCTCATCGCCTGGGCCAGCAAAGGCCTTCTCCTCCGCTACGGCGGCCTGCGCGCCCACGCGGCGGTCATCCCCTTCATCTGCGGCCTCATCCTCGGCGAGTTCGTCGTCGGCTCCTTCTGGTCCAGCCTCTCCGTCCTCCTCGACAAACCCATGTACACCTTCTGGATTTTCTGAATTCGCGCACGGGGGTGGGAGGTGGGGGAGGGTTGGTCCAACGCGTTGTCAGTGGGGTGTGATCCGAGGGTTCTGGGGATGCGCGCAACAGGGGGGCCTAGCTTGACAGTGATGACGATGGATTCCAGATGACGTGGACGCCGTAGAAGCCCAGCCCGTAGTAGGCGGCTGCCGCCACCAGCAGTCCCGTCCCAAGCCATGCCAGGAGAAGAACGGGCCGGGATTTCACGGACCGGCACGCCAGCGCGACCGCGGCGGCCACTCCGCAAGCGAACAGGAGCGTGAGCACCGGTGACCGTCCCAGTAGATCCCCAAATCGCGCAATGCGGTTGAGCGGCATCGGATACTCGTCCGCGCCCACACTCCGCAGGACAGCAACCTGTCCGGTGAGCCACCACTGACTCAGCAGACATGTGGCCAGAGCGAAGGAGGCGATGAGCCCTCGGACCCAGTGAAGCCTGTCCGAGACGCGAGTTGCTGCGATCGGCGCTGCCATGCCTTACTCCTCGTCCAGTTGCGTCTGCCCTGGTCGGCGGGAGGGCCAACCCGATGAAGGGCCGAAGGGGTTCCCAAGCACACACTGCAGAAGCAAGGAGCCTCACCATGCGTTGCGTTGCGCTCGCCGTGGCCGCATTCTTAGTGACGTCCTGCCTCGCTCAGGACCTCGCGCTTGAGCCCTTCAGCTATCACGAGAGCTTCGAGGGCGACTTGCCGGACATCAAGATGTGGGCGAAGAACGGCGAGCATACGATCAACGCGCTCGAGGCCAGCGATGAGCAGGCCTTCGATGGCGACAAGTCGCTGAAGCTCGATATCACGCTTGAGGGCGGCAGCTACCATTACATCGGCTCAATGATAAAAGTGCCGGCGGCAGGCACCGCGAAGCTCTCCGCCCGCGTCTTCGTGGCCGAGGGGACCAACACGCGCGTCGGCTTCGGGACGAACATGATCTACCCGCCGACGCACCACTCGGGCTGCGGTCCCTCCGACACGTATGAGGAGGTCACGGGCGAGTGGCGGCTGGTTGAGATCGACCTCGCAGAGCGCGGACGCGCGGGATCTGATAGCGTCATGAGAGGCCACACGGGGACCCTCACCGGCGAGGATGTCGGCGCGTACCTTGACCGCTGGAGCCTGTTCCTCTACGGCGGCGAGGGCAAGCGCGCGGTTGTGTACCTCGACGATATTCGCATCGAGGGCGACATCCCCACGGAGACTGACTGGGACACGGCGATTGACGCCCGTTGGCAGGGGGCGAAGGATCGGATGACGGCGCAGGTCGCCGCGTGGCGCGAGCAGATCACCCGTGGCGAGGCGGCTCTTCGCGCCGTCGATGCGGCGGGCGCTGAAGATCGGGTTAGCGCCGCGCTGGAGCACGCGAGGAACGCCGGCACGCGCATTGATGCCCTCGAGACGAAGGGCTACGGACCCGCCGCCGACGTGGATGTCATCAACGCCGCGCTCTTCGCGCTCGAGCATGAGCCGAAGACCATCGCCGCGATCTCTCAAGCCCGCGCCGATGGCGCGCCGTTCCTGCTGTATGCGCCTAACGCCATGACGAACGACCGGCTTGTCTCAGGAGCGCCGCTGCCCGCGCCCCTCGGCGACGGGCTGAGCTGCTCGGGCTGCCGGGGCGAGTACGAGACCGTCTCCGCCGCAGTGTACGCGGTTGACGATATCTCCGGCCTGCTCGTGTCTGTTTCGGATCTCGACGGACCGGGCGGCGGGATCCCCGCCGACGCGGTCGACATCCGGCTCGTGAAGGTCTGGTACCAGGCAGGACGCGGCATCCGCGACCTGAAGGGCCGCATTCTCGTCCCCGAGTTGCTGCTCAAGGACGATGCCCTGGTCCGTGTCGACACCGAGGCCCAACACAACTACCTGCGTAGCACGGACGAAGACGGCACGACCGAGTACCTCGTCTGCAGCGAGCCCGATAGCTCAAACCTGGCGGGCGTGAGGCCGATCGACGCCGCGGAACTCCAGCCCGTCGATGTGGGGGCCGATGCCCTCCAGCAGTATTGGATCACGGTCCGGATCCCCGATGATGCCGAGGCCGGAGACTACGAGGGCACGCTCACTTTCACTGCGGGCGATGCCTCGCGCGAGATGCCACTGAGCGTGACGGTGAATGACTTCGACCTCGAGCCCTCGCGGTTGATCTACTCCGTTTACTACCGCGCGAAGCTCGCGGCGGACGGCCTGCCGACGATCACCTCCGAGCTTCGCTCAGAGGAGCAATACCGCGCCGAGATCGCCGACATGAAGGCCCATGGTTGCCTCTACCCCACCAACTACCAGGGCTGGACGGAGCCGCTGATCCAACGCGTGCTTGAGATCCGCGACGAGGTCGGGATGCCCGGCGGGCCGTTCTTCAACCTCGGCAGGAGCACGGGCGCGACGTCAGACCCCGGTGAGATCGCCGCGCTGCAGGATGATGTCCGCAAGTGGATCGAGCTGTGTGAGGGTTTCGGCTATGACGAGGTCTACTTCTACGGCATCGACGAGGCGAAGGGCGAGCGCCTGAAGAGCCAGCGCGACACGTGGAAAGCCGTCCGCGATGCCGGCGGCAAGACGTTTGTCGCATGCTACCTGAAGACATATGAGACGATGGGCGATCTGCTCGATGTCGCGGTGCTCGCCGGCGCGCCGAACCCCGACGAGGGCGCGAAGTACCATGCCACGGATTCGCGCGTGTTCTGCTACGCCAACCCGCAGGTCGGGCCCGAAGAGGCCGAGACTTTCCGGCGCAACTTCGGCCTGGTGCTGTGGAAAGCGGGCTTCGACGGCGCGATGGACTACGCCTACCAGCACGGCTTCACCCACGTCTGGAACGACTTCGACAGCACCAGCTACCGCGACCACAACTTCACCTATCCGACCGTGAACGGCGTCATCGATACCGTCCAATGGGCCGGTTTCCGCGAGGGCGTCGACGACGTGCGCTACATGACCACGCTCGAAAACCTCATCGCCAACTCAGACGACAAAGCAACCGCCGACGAAGCGCAGGCGTGGCTGGACGCGCTGGAACCGAAGACAGCAGACCTGGATGATGTGAGGGCGAGGATGGTTGAGTGGATTGGGAAGTTGAGGTAGGTTGGCGAGCCACAGAACGCCAGGTATCGGGCTTGGTGTCAGCCAGTTTCACCCGGCGGCAGCAGCGGGAGCTGTAGGTTGTCGATTCTCGGCTCCTTTATCGGCAGGCCCTCGAAGACGCCATCCAGCGGGAGAAGGTGGTCGCCGTCATACGTGTGGAGCGCTGATGCATCAGCAATGATTGCCGACGCTATGTGGACGGCATCAGCACTGCTCAGCCGCCTGGTGGTGGCGCGGATGATCTCCCGCACCTTCGCCGCCACGAAGTGGTCGAGCGGCACAGGCACGATGAACTCGTTGTCGAAGAAATCGACGATCATCTGCTCCTGATCTTCTTCGAGCGGGACGCCGGCGACCTTGGCCACCTCGCACATGGTGAACAGGGACGTCGCGATGCGGATGGCGCCATTCTCCGCTCGGTCGGTGATCCCGCGAAGTACATTGATGGTTCCCGGGGTCGCCTGGATGCGGTCAATGAACACGCAGCTATCCCAGTACACGATGCGCCCATCACTCATCCCGTAACCCCCGAACATATTCCACGGCGTCCACGCCATCTGTCAGGTTGATCCCCTCGAGATCCGCGAAGCTCGGGAGCGACTCCGGCTCTTTGATCCACCGCATGCGCTGGACGTTGATATGAGTGGGTTGCCCGCTTCGGTCGTATTGGACGACGCCCTGGACGACCACGCGGTGATCGAAGTGGTCGCGAGCTTCAGGCAACATCTCCTCGGTGATCACGCACTTCACGGCCCTGCCCGAGATCTCATCCCACACGGTGAAAGAGTCGCCGCGTCGCCGCGTGAGTGTCTGCAGGCGTCCCCTGACGGAGCCGAGTGCCTCTCGCTCGCGAGGCAGGAGCGCATCGGCATGAGCGGCGAGGTGCTGTGTTGGGCTGATCGGTTCAGACCAAGGGGTACTCACAGTAATCTGCTCGATGCCGTCGTTGAGGACGGCGACGATGGACTTCGTTCTCTCGACCAGGTCGTAGTTGAAGTACCGTGGCATCACGCCCTCTTCCAGCTCCAACTGGCGGATGCCCTCTGCGCACGCCAAAACCACCTCCCGGGCCGCCGTCTGATCCGCCGACGGATGGGAGCACACGCCAAGTTGCGCGGGACTGTTGTGGCTCAGTCGCGACAGGTTCCACCGCACGCGGCTCCGTTCGCCGGCCGCGATCAAATCGTCCACGCCGCGCACGACCGCGATCGTGTTCTGTACGACCGTCAGGAAGGAGGCGATCGAGATGCAATCATCCTTGCCCACCACCGAGATCGTCAACTGGTCTTGTTCCATTGGTGGCCCCCTCCTGCGATCACTTGTGTGGGCAACGAGCGCAACCCGATCTTACGTCACCGTATATATAACGCTCACGAATGGCACTGCGCTTCGCTCGGCATGAACTACATTGGCCCTGCACAGTGTTCTGTGCCGGCGTGCACGATACCTGCAGCATCCGTGCCCTCACGCCGGCCGGACCTGCGACGTGGCCTTAGTCCGCCGTCGTCGGCTTGCTACCCAACCCCGGCAACCTCATCTGCGAGCGGGAGACGTCGGCGATGGCGCGGCCGTAACGGCCGCCGCCGCCGGATTCGACGGTGAGCTTGCCCTCTCGGGCGCGGAGGATCGAGTCGGCGATTTGGGGACCGACCGTATGGACCAAGGCATCGGGCGATGCCTCGTGGAGAACGGCCATCTCCGTGCCGAACCGGTTGATGAGCCGGTTCAGCCGGATCGCGCCCACCTTCGGCACGAACTGCAGCGGGATCTGATAGTGGTACGGTGGGCGGTGCTCGGGTGACTTCGGCTCGAGCGTGTCCTGAATCTGGTGGATCCGGTCGAGCACGCCCATCGTGACTTTCGGGCCTTCGCAATGCTCGCAGTACGTCAGTGGCGGCGTCTGCGTCGCGATCCAGTTGCACTCGTCGCAGCGCGTGCGATGGTACTTCCCAAGCCTCGGGTCGAGTCCGTAGTTGGCCGTCACCCCGCGCCCGTTGCGCCGCATGAGCGCCAGCACGAATTCCTGAAAACTCGGCTCGGCCATGCGTATGATGTTGTATTCCCGCGCGATCTTAGGCAGCGAGTGCGCGTCGGAGTTGCTCAAGAATGTCTTCCCCTCAAGCTCCTCGATCCGGTCGGCCGTGTAGCTGTCCGCCGAGAGTCCCAACTCGATCGCGGGTATGCGCGCCCACTGCTCGTCGTCCGGGAAGACATCGCGCATCCGCCGCGCGCAAGCGCCGTAGACGCTCTTGTGCGGAGTGAACGAGTGCGCCGGCATGAAGATGCCGCCCGAGTCGTAGCAGATCTTCTCCAATTCCGCCGCGGGTAGCCGACAGGTCTGCGATGAGAGTTCGATGTTCGTGACATGCCGCTGGAGCGTGCCGACGAAGGCTTTCAACTCGGCGAGGCCGGGGAAGTAACTGACGTGATGCGAGCTTCCACGGTTGGGCTCGCGCGTCTCGATCTCAGAGCCCGGGATGATGGTCAGCTCGTCGCGAAATCGAAAGCCCCCGCCATCCAGTTCGACCATCTCGCCCTCGGACATCAGCGTGTAGATGTCCTCCATCACGCGGGGTGAGCCGCAGTCGATGACGCCCGCCACCTGAACGCCCTTCCGGCGCGCGCACTCGATGGCGATGTGCTCGAAGGTAAGCTCTCGCGACGCCGTGATCTTGACCGGCTTGCCGTCGGAGGATGCGCCGATGTGGATGTGGAGATCGCAGACGTAGTCCTGCATCATGGTGCTCCGGCACGACATCACGCGGCGAGGCGGCTCCCATGCCGCCCCACCGCGGTCTTGTTCGCGGGCTTCGCGGACGTCGTCGTCCGAAGCGTTGGCTGTGACTAGATCAACGCCAGGACGGAGTCCGCTGCCTTCTTGGCTCTCAGCGCGGATACCTCAGGCGGAAGCTGCGTCAGCTCCGTGCTGAATGTCTCGAGGCCCATGTAGTCCCCGTAGCCAATTTTCTTGAGCGCGCCGAGGAAGGCCTTCAGGTCGATCTGGCCCTCGCCGGGGAGCAAGCGTTCCATATCAAGCTGCTCTTCGGCGGTGCGGTCGGCCGTCGCATCGTTGAGGTGGACGTGGACGACCTTCTCGACCGGGAGCGCCTCGAGTTCGGCCTGCGTGTGACCGGCGGTGAACCAGTGGAATGAGTCGACGAGCAGGCCGATGTTCGGCTCGCCCATCTCCTCTTCCATCTCCAGGAGCTGGTCCATTCGGTAGATGAAGTCTGGGCTGTTCCCACGCGATGTCGCCGGGCCAACCCACTCAAGGCCCAGTCTCACGCCGTGTTCCCCAAGGATTCTCCCGCATTCGGCGAAGCGGCGGACCGCGATCTTGCGGAACGCGGCGGGATCTTCGGTTGTCGGCGGGATCCACGTGCAGGTGCGCGGGCACCCAATCTCCTGCCCGAGTTTGGCCTGTGCCGGGAGATTCGCCAGACCGGCCTTGAACGTATCCTCATCCTCGCGCCAATTGACCGATAGACCCCAGACTCCGGGCTGCACGTTCAGTTCCGCGAAATACTCTTTCACGCCGTCGATGGACTTCTCCTCGACCATCGCAGCGATGGCCTCAATGCCCGTGTCAACGCCCGGGAGCCCAACTTTGGAGGCGAGTTCAAACTGCTCCAGAGCGGAGAGCCCGCCGCCGAGAATAGTGCCGTTCAGAGACGGTTTCAATAGACACAACTCCGTTTCGTGTTCGGATTAATGGCCGACCTGGGAGACTTCGGTGAGGAGGGCCCGAATCCTCCCACGCCAGGAGGCGTCGCCTGCCGAATTGGTGAAACAGGAGTGCCTCGGCGAGCGTTCTGGAGAAGCAGCTTCCCGCCGCGAAACCAGCCTACGAAAGTGGCACCCAATGCCCAGATTACTGCTCCTGTCAATCGCCCTGGTCGTGCTCGTCGCCGGCTCGTGCTACGCGCAGGACGTCCTGATCGGCGCGGCGCCCGGCATCCACGGCGTCGTGTTTCAGACCGGTGACGGCCCGCCGGTGGTGATCCAGATCGGCGCCACGTCGTTGGGTATCGATGAGGCTCAGATCCCTGGCGTGCCGGCCGGAATCGGCGTTGACGAGGATGTGGAGGAAGGCTCCTACAACCGCGTCGAGTGGGACAAGGGCGGCTTCCTGCGTGATGGGTTCTCCACGCGCTGGACGGGCACGGTCGGCATCGAGGCGGAGGCCGAGTACACGTTCTACGCGAGCAGCGATGATGGCGCTCGGGTGAAGGTCGATGGCGAGACCATCATCGATGAATGGGTGCCGCGCCCCAAGGCGACGACCGAGGGGAAGGTGACGCTGTCCGCCGGCGACCATGAGGTGATCTGCGAGTATTTCGAAGGTGGCGGCGCGGCGGTGTGCCAACTCGAGTGGAGCGCCGAGGGCCTCGACCGCGAGATCATCCCGGAGGATCGAGTATCTGCCGACGGCCAGCCCGGGTGGCGGGCCGAGTATTTCGTGGGCACGGAGCTTGAGGGCGAGCCGATCATCACCGAACAGGCCGAGACGATCGACTACGAATGGGGCAACGCCGGTCCGATGATCAGCCCCGAAGAACCGGGCAACGTTGGCTTCGATTGGACGCGCATCTCGCCGACGGCGATCGCCGGACGCATCAACGCGGGCCCGAACACGCAGATCGGCGTACTCGCGAGCGGGGCCGGCGCCGGCGGCGGGCAGACGGTTGACGTGAAGTTCAACGTCCACGACGCTGACATCCCCATCCGCGAGATCGCCGGCGCGCGCTTCGGACTGCGCATCCTCGATCCCGCGACTGACTACGAGCGCAACGCCGAGGAGGGCAGCTTCTGGTGCCGGCCGACAGACACTTCGGTCGTCTTCGTCGCGGGTTTCATCCCCGTGTCATTCATGAGCGCGGACGAATGTCGGCAGGCAATCAGCGACGCCTTCGCGGCGACCGTCAAGCCGGATCTGCCGACCAGTCCCGCCGACGAGGATGGTTGGATCGCGCTCCTCGAGGACGAATCAGCCGACGGCTGGAGCTTCCGGGGGAACAACAGTCACTGGGTTGCGGCGGATGGCGAGCTGGACAACCAGGGCCATGGCGGCTCCGACGTCCTGACCGAGTCGACATTCCTCGATTGTGACTTGCACATCGAGTTCAAGCACCCCAAGGGCAGTAACAGCGGGGTCTACATGCAGGGGCGGTATGAGTTGCAGGTCATCGATTCGCATGGTGGCGAGCTGTGGGGAGGTTCGTGCGGCGCGATCTACCACATCGCCGATCCCGCGGTGGACGCCACGAAACCGGCGGGCGAGTGGAACTCCTTCGACATTGACTTCACCTCCGCGACGGTTGACATGGACGGCCGGGTCGTGCCGGCTCGCATGACGGTGAAGCATAACGACATGCTGACGTACGATGACTGCGGGGTCCCGCGCGCGACGGGCGGCGAGTTGAACCGCAACTACCTCACGCCCGGTCCCGTCATGCTCCAGGGCACGCACGGTCTGGTGACTTACCGCAACATCAAGGTCCGGCCGAAGTAGCCGGCAGGCGCCCCCAGATCTCGGCCAGCGGGAAGAAGAGCTCTTTGTACACCTCGCCCATCCTGTTCATGCGCGCGCGGCCCTCGGGCTGAGGTTCGAGGACCGAGGCGATCGGCAGGCTATCGGTCACCTCTTCGGTACGCTCGATTGCGCCGATGGCCTTCGCCGCCAGTAGGGCCGCGCCGTAGCTCGCGGCCTCGGTGACCTCCGGCAGCAGAACGCGCTTGCCGGTGGCGTCGGCGACGATCTGCGCCCAGATGGGGCTCTTCGCCGCGCCGCCGATCATGCGAAGCTCTGAGATCCCGCCTATGATCTCCTCCATGACATCAACGTTCCAACTCGCCTCCAGCGCCACGCCCTCGAGTAAGCCGCGCACCATCGCGCCACGCGAGTGGCTGTTAGACATCCCCAGGAAATGCGCGCGCGCCTGCGGCTGGCGAGCCGGCGTGATCGCTCCGTAAAGGTGCGGCAGGCACGCGATCGGGCTCGCCGCCGGGTCCGCCTCCGCGGCCTCACGCACGAGCTTGCCGTAGGCGTCCTCGTCTTCGATCAACTCGGGGCATAGGGTGTCTCGGAACCACCGCAGCAGCGCGCCACCAGGCTGAGCCCCGAGGACACACCAGCCGCCGGGGAACGCGTGGCAGTAGGATTGCATCCGCTGGCGTGGCTCGAGCGTGGGCTCGGCCGCCGACGCCAGGATTGCCCATGCCGTCCCGCATGAGAGCATCACGGTGCCGGGCGCCAGCGCGCCGCATCCGGTTGCCGCGGCGCACTGATCGTGAGCGCCGAGCGCCACGGTGACATCGGTCGAAAGCCCCAACGCCTCCGCGGCGGCGGGTGTCAGTTGGCCGACAACCGTGCCCGATTCGCGCGTCTCGGCGAGCCGCGATTCGTCAATGCCGACGACCTCCAGAGGCTCCGCGCCCCACCTGCGCTCCCGCACGTCGTACATGATCGAGCGCGATGCATTCGGCGCATCGAGCACTGCCGCGCCCGTCAGCCGCTCCGCCAGGAAGTCCTCCACCATGGCAAAACGCGCGGTCGCGGCGAAGATGTCTGGTTCATTCTTCCGGAGCCAGGCCACGGTCGCCAACGCATGGAAGGGCTGCGGCGACATCCCGCAGCGCTGGAACCACCACTCCGGGTCACGAAGCTCCACCAGCTCGGCGACCTCATCCACCGCCCGCGCGTCCATCCACGTCCTCGCCGGGCCAAGCGGCTTGCTCTCCGCATCGAGCGGCACCATCGTGTCGCCCTGAGTCGACAGCGCGAGCGCCGCGACAGGAGCGGGCGCCTGGGTGGTAACCTCACGCACGCACGCGATAAGCCCGGTCCACCAGTCCTCCGCGTCCTGCTCCGCCCAATCGCGGTGAGGCGTGTGGATGGGGTACTCGCCTCCTGCCTGAGCGATGACGCGGAAGCTGCTGTCGACGAGAATCGCCTTGACGGCGGTGGTGCCGATGTCGATGCCGAGGAATGTCTGATCAGCCATCGGTCTCGAGCTCCTCGTTCGGCGGAGTCGGATCTTCCAACGACGCGGCAAGGTCCTCATAGAGCGCGACCGTCGCGTCCACCATGGTGCGGATGTCGAAACGCCGCAGCAGCTCCTCGCGGTCGGTGATCTCAGGTTCCGCCTCCGCATCCTCCTGCGGCTGCGCGACGCGGGCGAGGCCCGTCCTGTCGAGGTTGAACTCGGTCTCAGACACTAGCGCCTCCGCCAGCGTGGCCATGTCGCCACCGGCCAGCGGGATGACCTGATCGTCGCCGATCTCATCCCCGATCGAGACGCGGTTCAGCTCGTCCCTCAGCGCCGCGGCCAGCGGCTTCGGCTCATCAGGCGGCACAAACGTCGCGACGCCGGCGTCCCCGAGCACCTCGCGCAGGCCCGGCACATCCGACACGATGATCGACGTGCCCGCGGCCAGGCCCTCCAGCGCGACGAGGCCGAACGAGTCTTCCCGCGAGGGGACGCTCAGCACGTCGATCGCGCTGAGAATCTGGTGCACGTCGCGACGCTGGCCGAGGAAGACCGTCTGACCCGACAGGCCCAGTTCATGCGCCAGCAGCTCGAGGGAATCGCGCTCGGGGCCATCGCCGACGATCACGAAATCGACGTTTGGGATCTCCTTGGCGACCTCGGCCGCCGCGTGGAGGAATACGTCGACGCCCTTCTCCTTCGCTAGCCGCGCCACAACGCCGACGACGGCCGCCGACGGGTTCACGCCGATCTCCTTGCGTTTGACGCCGGGGTCGATTCGTCTCTCAAACCGCTGCGAGTCGATGCCGTTGTGGATGACGGTCCATGGCGATTCCCGGCCTGGCGTGGTCGCCTCGACGGCTTCGCGAATTGCGTTCGTGACGGCGATTCCTCGGTCGATCTGCCCTAGCAGCCAGCGGTAGGCATGCCGTTCGAGGAACCGTGGCTGCGCGGGGGGGGAGACGTGGGCCGTCAGCACCAGGCCTGGGCGTGGCTTCATGTCTCTCAGCGCCCAAGCGGCGGCGAGTCCCGCCATGTAGCCGTGGGCGTGGACGACCTGAGCCTCTCGGCCACTGATCAGCCTTCGGAGCTGTTTCGCCGAGCGCATGGTCTGGCGCGCGTCGAAGGCGCCCGGGATGTCGGTATCAACCCATCGCACCGATGCCCGGGTGAGCGCGACCTGGAAGTCGCGGTGCATCGGCCCGGCCACGATCGTAGGGAATCGCCTGGGGTGCATGCGCGAGGTGAGGCCCACCACGTGAGTCTCGATCCCACCGGCGCTCGGGCGGACGACCTCAACGACATTGATCGGTCCGGACATGGTGCATTTCCCCAAGTGAAGTCGCGAGCGATTATGGCGCGTGGGGGAGAGGGCTGTCAAGCGCCAGCCTGCTAGGGGGCGTGCTGCCAGACTATCGCCGTGGCGAGGAACCCCCGCCTGCGCACTGGGAATTCGCGCTCCGGCTCTAGCCCACACGCCTCTGCGGCGGGACCGATCATTTCATATAGCGGCGGGTCGACGAGGATTGCGATCCGGCCGCCAGGGCGCAGGCACCGCGCCATCTCGAACACCGAGTCGCAGACCGCTTCCCGTCGGCCGACTGAGTACGGTGGCTCCGTCACGATGACATCGGCGCAGCGATCGGGCAGCGGAAGGTCCGTTGCGTCCCAGATGGCGGCCATGCCGCCCGTGAGGTCTCCGAGCCCGATCCGAAGGGCGTCGTCGATGTCGCCGCAGATCACCCGCACGCCCCTGCCGAGCGCCACCGAGACGATTCCGCCGAGCCCGGCGTATGGGTCGAGCAGCACGTCGCCTGGCTTCGTGGGGGTGATGTTCACGAGGAAGCGCGCGTCACACGGGCTCAAGCGTCGCTCGCCACGACTGCCGAGGCTCTCGGCGATCTCGCCCCGGTAGATGAATCGGAACGGCCTCGCGTGGGGGGATCCTTCGACTCTCTCCGCCTCGTCCGCCACCCATAACTCGCTGAAGTCGACCAGGTCATCTCCGACGCGCTGCGTGCCGAGCAACCACCTCTTGGCTCGCACCAGCGCCCGATCCTTGCGGCCCTTGCCCAGGCCGTGGCGCGGATCAACGCGCACGAGCGCCTGCGAATATCCCAGCCACTGAACCCGTCGCGTCAGCTCGTCTTGCAGCTCCTCCGGCAGGCTGAACTGCAACCGCATCCGCGCCGGCCACAAGTGCTCGTCCGCGATGGCCAGACCGCGCGTGACCTGGCGAAACTCCGCCTCAGCGACCTCCCACTCGATGCCGCACCCGCCTCGATGCGTGCGGAAGTACACCTGATACCGCGTCCCATCCGGTGCAACCGCCAAGGCCCGCTCCCTATCTCTACCTACGCCGATCCGTTCGCGATCAATAGGCCGTAGTGATAGCTATCTGTCAGCGCCTGCCAGGACGCCCAGATGATGTTTTCGTGCGCGCCAACGGTCATCCAGTGCTCGGTGCCGTTGGTCGACGTGATGGTGACTCTTACCTTCGACGCTGTGCCCTGCTTGCCACTGACAACGCGGACCTTGAAGTCCGTCAGTCGCAGGTCCGCCAGCCCTGGGAATCGGTCGCCGATCGCCTGGCGCACGGCGCTGTCGAGCGCGTGAACCGGGCCGTCGCCGTCCGCAACGCCGCTGACTTGATCGCCATTGATCTTAAGCTGGAGCGCCGCCTCGGAGAAGACCTCCTCAGCGTCGCGCGCCGTCTCTTTCACTAGCACCGTCAGCCGGTTCACGTTGAACAGCTTCGACCGGCCCTCGACGACCTCGCGAGCGAGCAGCTCAAAACTCGCCTCCGCCGTCTCAAACTCAAAGCCCTCGTGCTCGAGTTCCTTCACCCGCGCCAGGATCTCCCTGACCTCCGGCGATTTCTTCGTCATGTCGGGATAGAGGTGCTTGATCTTCTCAACGATCGCCGCGGCTCCCGCCTGGTCTGACAGAATCAGCCGCCGCTCGCCGCCGACCGACGCCGGCGGGACATGCTCAAACGACTCCGCGATCTTGGAGATCCCGTCCTGGTGCATTCCTGCTTTGTGCGCGAAGGCCGATTCGCCCACATACGGCTGGCGCGCGTCGTGGTCGCGCATGGCGATCTCCGCCACCATCCGCGATGTGCTCGCCATCCGGTGCAGCCCATCCTCGGCCACCAGGCACTCGTGCCCCATCTTGAGCGCCAGGTTCGGCACCACGACGCACAGGTCCGCGTTGCCGCAACGCTCGCCGTAGCCGTTGATGGTGCCCTGGACCTGAACGCAGCCCGCTTGAACCGCCGCCAGACTGCTGGCGACCGCGCAGCCCGAATCGTTGTGCGTGTGGATGCCCATCGGCACGTCGACGGCCTCAAGCGACTGGTGGGTCGCCTCGACGATTTCGTCCAACATCCGGCCGCCGTTGGTGTCGCAGAGGATGATCCGTTCTGCTCCGCCCCGCTGCGCCGCGCGCAGCGTCTCAAGGGCATATTCCGCGTCGGATCGCCAGCCATCGAAGAAATGCTCCGCGTCGTAGAAGACCTGCCGACCGCTAGCCTTAAGGAACGCGACCGAATCCTCGATCATCATCAGGTTCTCATCACGGCTGCATCGCAGAACGTGCTCGACATGCAGGTCCCACGACTTGCCGAAGATTGTGATGACGGGCGCGTCGCTGCTGATGAGGGCCGCTAGTTGCGGATCGTCGGCCGCCTCGACGCCCGCCCGGCGCGTGCTGCCAAACGCCGCGAGCTTCACGTGCTTCAGATCGAGTTCGCGCGCCACCGCGAAGAACTCCGTGTCTCGCGGGCTGCTCGGATTCGGCCAGCCGCCCTCGACGTAGTCGACGCCAAGTTCGTCCAGCAACTGGGTAATCCGGCGCTTGTCCTCAACGCTGAAACTGATGCCCTCGCCCTGGGCGCCGTCTCTTAGGGTCGTGTCGTAGACTTCGATTCTGCTCATGGATTCGTCTCGCTTACGCGTCGGTGACGCCGGACCAACGGGCAACAAAAAAGCAGCTCATCTCTTCTCAGAGACGAGCCGCTTGGTGCGAGGCCCGCGGTACCACTCTGTTTGGCCCGGCGCGTCTGGGCCCACTTGCTCCGCACGGGAGAGACAGCTCTCCGACACGGCCCTCGGGATAACGGTCGAGGATCCGGCGGAGCCTACTGAAGCCAGTAGCTGGTTCGGTCCGCGGCTCAGGGGTGATATCGGCGAGCGGCCTATCCTGCCGGGATCTCAGCGCCCCCGGCTCTCTGTAAGGGCCTTCCGCTCCGACACGCCCCATCTCAGCCAATGCGTTCGATTGTAGAGTTGCTTATACCACAATACCCCTCGTCGGGCAAGGGGAGCCCCTCGCCGCGCGGAGGTCAATCCGGCTGCCGACGCGAAGCCCGACGCACAGCCGAAGCCCTCGACCGCGGTCCATGGAGGCGTCCCTGATGCTACCTATCGTGACGATGCTTGTCTGCCTTCTGTTAGCCATCACTGCTGTGGCGGGCGCTGAGCCGCCTAGTGCCGTAGTGGAGGTCGAGGAAGATGTCTACACCTACGAGCCAGCCGACAACGGCGCCGGGCCGCTGTGGTGCCATGGCTCGACGTGCCTCGTGAGGATCGGCGACCGCGTGCTGGCTTCCGGTCTTGAGACCATCGAGGGCATGAAGCCGATGAACAACGTCCGCTGGACGCTCTGGACGCGCGATGCCGACCGGTGGCGTTTGGTCCGCACGGATGAGGCGAACCGCACGCGGGAGCCCGCGCCGATGGCGACCTATGAAGGCGGGCCCGCGTTCCTGTCGGTCAACCCGACCCTCGCCACGCCGGGCGAGTACGGCGGCCCGGCCGTTCCCCAGATTCTCCAACTCGACGTCGCCGACCCCGATGCCGAGGCGGTAACCCTCCTCCCGACATGGGATGGCGAGCCGGCGTTTACCGAGCACTCATACCGCAGCTTCGTGGCCGATGGACCGGGCCGCGAGTTGGCGCTCTTCCAGAACATCGGCTACAACCACGTGGAATGGGCGTTCCGCGATAGCGCCGGCGAGTGGTCCGCGCAGGGGAAGCTCGAGTGGCCATTCGGCGCGGAATACGACAAGCCCCAGCCGATCCGGGTCTGCTACCCGACTGTCGCGATGAAGGACCGCGCCGTCCACTTCTGCGGTGTCAGCGACATCATCGAGCCGTATGACAGATGGCGCGAATACAAGGAAGAACTCACCGGGCGCAAGTGGGACTACGATTTCCGCCGGCTGTTCTACGTTCAATCGGCCGATATCTCCACCGGCGAATTCGGCGAGTGGGTTGAGGTCTCCAGCCGCGACAGCACCTGCGGCTGGATCATGCCTTGCGACCTCTGGATCGCGCCGGATGGCGCGGCGCACATCATCTGGAACGAGCGAGCGCTTGATGAGCGGCTCAAGGAGGAGTTCTTCCCCGAGGAGAAGCAGCGCCACCAGCTCAACTACGCGGTGGTCCGCGAAGGCAAGGTAGTGATGAAGCGTACGCTGCAAGAGGGTGGCGACGGCTTGCCGCCGGAGACGCCGGGGCGCGGGCGATTCCACGTCACGCCCGACGGTCGCTTGCTCGTCTTCTACCACATGAGTGGATCGAGGCCCGACGGCGCCGGGTTCGCGGAGAATCGCTTGCTGGAGATCTACCCGGACGGCACGATCAGTTCGCCGACAGTGGTCGATCTAGGCAATCCGTTCACCTCCTTCTTCACCGCCACCCCACGGGCTGGTTCCGCGCCGTCGGACGTCCTGGATGTGTTTGGTGAGTGCGCCAACACCCAGCGGACGCTGCGCTACGCGCGGATCCGGATTGAGCCCGCGGGCACGGACGGCAGGTAGGTCCCTCGCATCCCGAGGGCGAAGCTCGTCCACGTCGGATGCCATAGGAAAGCGAGCACAGACGCCATGGCCGTGACGCAGGTCGATTCGGACTCTCTGCACGGGCTGGGTATGAGGTCCGCCGATGCGGAGGGCATCAGGAAGACACTGCTGCGCGGCCGCGGCGTCATCTTCGTATGTGGTCCCCGGGGAAGCGGTCGACACTCGGCGATGTACAGCATTCTCTGCTCGGTCAACCACGAATCCCAGAGCCTCATCCTTGGCGATACGTCCGTGCAAGACTGCCTCGATGGCGTCAGCCAGACGCAGCTTCAACCAGGCGAGCGCCTGGCCGACTGGATGCAAACGGCCATGCGCGCCGACGCCGACGTTGTGATGGTCAAGCCGCTCGATACCATCGCCGACGCCATCAGCGTCGTTCGCGCCGCCGGTCGGCGCATCGTGCTGGTCGGCTCGGACGCCGAGAGCAGCCTCGGACCGCTATGCGAGATGATGGACATGGGCGCGAGCCCGGAGGTGATCTGCAACTCCGTTACCCTCGTCATCGCCACTCGCATCGTGCCGCGTCTCTGCCCGTACTGCCGCCGCGAGATCAAGCTCCCGACCGAGGTGCTGGCGCCGTTTGCGCCGCTCCAGCAGATCACGCACGACACGCGCGCGTTTGAGAGTCCCGGCTGTGATTCATGCGCGAAGACGGGTCGTCGCGGCTGGGTTGGCCTGTATGAGGTCCGGGAGGTCGGGCCGCAACTGCAGAGCATCCTGGGCGGGGATTACTCTCCCAAGTCTCTCACCGACGCGAGCATGTGCACGACCGCGATGTCGATCATGTCCCACGCGCTCGAGAAGTCCCAGGCCGGCCTGGTCGATCTCCGCGATCTCCTCCCGCTCGTTAACAGCTGCCCCTTCGACAACGATATCCGCTTCTGGGAGAACTGACGCCCGAAGGGATGACCTGCCATGGCCGATCCCCTCGCCGGCCGCGCGGATGAGTATCTACGTCTCCAGGAGGAGCTGTTCGTCCACGAGCCGGACGGGCTGCTCTACAACTGGATCAACTTGCGGACGCGAAAGCCCTTCCGCGCCGATGAGCTGCCTGACGACATCGTCTATCGCTGTCGTTCAGGCATGCCCGACGCGCTGACGTGGATCAACGGCGAGAACACGATCTGCAAGACGGGCTTCTACCTCGCCGCGATGAGCATGGCGTATGAGCTGACGGGCGAGGAGCGCTACCTCGCGATCGCCCAGCGCCAGTTCGGGGCCATCTACACCATCTTCGAGTTGACCGCCGAGCTGCTGGGAGAGACAGGCTGGATTCCCAAGGCCTTCGGCTGGATCCCCCAATGCGCGTATTCCCACGACATGAATGGCGACCAGATGGATCCGGTCATGGCCGCGCTGCTTCAGTACTCGCGCGTTGCGCCGGAGCCGGATCGCGGCCGGGCGGCTGAGGTCGTTACGGCGGTCGTCGACATGCTCATGCGCTGGGATTACTGCGTGACATTCCCGTTCACTGGGGGGATGTCGGGTGGACGAGGGAGCCTGTGGGACACCCCCAACATCAACGAGCAACCGGCGTTACTGACGTGGTTGCTGCTGGCTGAGGAGATCAGCGGCGAGTCGCGATATCGTGACGAATACGAGCGCGTGCTCGCGGCGGGGCACAAGGGCAATCTGCTGAACCTCACGCGCGTACAGATGTCGGCGCTAGCGCGCGAGGCTCGTCTTGAGAACGTAGCGGATCTGGCGCATTTCGCCGGGATTCCCGCCATGGACGAGCCGGAGGTGGCCTCTCTCCCGCCTGGCGAGAAGCCCGAGGACTACGTGCTGGCGGGCGGCGGGTGGTACGTCAACGGTCACGCCTGCCGGTACTTGGCGGACCGAGACGAGCAGCGCGCCGATCACTGGCGCGGGCAGTTGCGCCGCTGGTGGGAGGACGAGATCTCCTGCACCTACGTCGCCGAACACCGCGCGGGCTACCTCTCCGTCTACCGGAATCCGACCACCGGAAGGCTGCACCACTTCACGCCCCGCATCATCGAGGGGATCCCGCCGATTCGCCGCAACTTCCTGAGCTGGTGCAAGGGCAACTGGCTGCATACCGGCGATTACTGGGCGGCGATGGCGCTCTACGCCTGGGAGCTGCTTGGCGAGGATAGCATGAAGCAAATGGTGCTGGGCCATCTCACCCAGGCGACGCCCGAGGACATGGTGTGGATCAAGGACCCGTCCGGCGAGCTGCCGCCGCAGAGCGCGTACCTCGCCGACTGCTTCTTCGGCCCAAGCGTGTGGCTGTACGTCTACTGGCGCGCGCGCAAGGTGGGGTTGCTCTGAGAACCGCGAAGAGCCTCCCACCCCTGGGAAGCTCTCCTACCGCATCGGCCGTCCGGATGGGCGTTGCTGGTCGATCGGGCCGATCAGTAGTTCGCGATGACGAAGAAGATGCAGTAGATGGTCGCGTAGCCGAACACCGTCACCCACAGCGCCCGGCGCACGAGCCCGCAGCGTTCGAACTTCAGCTTGTTGAACAGCCAGATGGGCATGATGGTCAGACAGGCCTTGACCGCGACGAACGCCGTCACTCCGCCGGATTCCCAGACCCAACGCATTAACGGGTTGTACTCTTCCATCATCCCGTTCATCAGCATATACACGGAACTGATGGTGTCAGCCACCGAGATCAGCACGAAGATGATCATCGGCAGAAGGAGCGTCCTGACTTCGGCGTCAGTTGGACCCTCACCGGTTGTAGGGTTATCGCTCACTCGATCAAGCACCGCCGTCGTAATTCCGTCGCTGCAACTCATCGGCATCAATGCTCCTCAGACAGAGCTAGGACCTTCAGCATCGTAGTGGGACCCCATAGTCCCCGATGGGGGAGAATTCCGCATTAAGGCGACCTGAATTGTTTGCAACAGTTGTGCGGGGCTAGCCGGTAGCCTCGCGATCCGAGGGCACATCGTCGTCTTCAGGCTCTGAGGGCGGCGGTCTGGGTGGCTGGGGCATGGTGGCGTGCTGCGCGCGGCCGCCCTCGTGGACGACGTACGCAAGGACGGGGCCATCGAGATCGATGTCCACCGTACCGTAGAATGCCACTGCCCGCCAACCAGTCGGCGCTCCCGCCGGCATCCGATGGCTAAATACAACGCGCATCGGAGCGCTGTGCAGTGCCCCATCGCGTTCAGTGACGATCTCGACGGCGCTGATCTTCGTGGGGTGGGCGGCCAGGCCAACAACCAAGCCGCGCCCAGCCCGCATAGGGATAGCGAACCGGCCGTCGCCGAATCGCGGCGTAAGGTACTCAATCATCGGCGCCACGGCGAGGGCGTCCGCACGCTTGTCCCTCGCTTGCCACGCGAACAGCCCAACGCTCGCCGCGACCGCTCCTACAATCGACCACGCCGCCCATCGAGCCCGCCGCACGGCTCATTCCCCCCGTCCGAGATCGGTTACGCCCGCCTTCTCTAGCCCCGACCAAAGACCTCCGCCAGCCCATCGCTCGCGGGCAGTGACAATCACATTGGTGAAAACTCGCGGATTCACGGTATACACGTACCAGTACCGAGTGCAATGCTGCGCTGGGTCGACAGCGTAACAGGCCGAACGCTGACACGCTACTCGCCTCGCAGAAGGAGGCCCGCCCTGACCGCGGACGCCAGAATTGCCCCAACCAAGTGGCGCATCAGAGGCAGCCTCCCTAAGGTACTGCCGGCCGTGCGGCCGGTCTTCCTCGCAGGGCTCGTTCTCGTCGAGCAGAGCATGACGTCCACGGCGCTGGTGGTCGCCGCGCTGTACGTGGCGCTCGCGTGTGCCGCCGAGGGCTATCCCGCGAAGGGACGCGGCACCCGATCGGCCATCACCGGGGTGTTCATCCTCGCCGACATCGTCTGGCTCGTCATCGCCATCGACCACTTCGGATTCATCCCAGTGCTCCTGCCGTTTGGCTACGCCGTCGCAGCCGGCGTGGTTGCGGCGTGTGTGTCATGGACGCTCGGGATTGAGGTCCCGTTGCTGGCCACCATCATCTACTACTGCGCGGCGCTGGTTTACTGCAGCGTGATGAACCAGGTGCTTGCAGGAGAGGCGACGGTCTACCTGGCCGCCGCCCTGACGCTGGCCGGGGGCCTGCTGGGATACGTTGGCGGGGAGGTCTACCGCCTCGACCGCAGCCGTCGCGCCCACGATCGATTGAGATTGCTCAGTTCAGCCGACAGCGAAATGGCTGAGGCCGAAGGCGATGGCGAGCTGTTCGTGACGATCTCGACCGCAGCCGCGAACATCGCTGAGGCCAGCCGCGTGTGGCTCATGCGCGTCGACGATGAGACGGGCATGATGCATCTAGAGACGCGAGCACGCGACTCGCGCAAGCTCTACAGCGCCCGATCAGTATCGGCCACCGAGGGCATCGCGGGTGAAGCTGTCCTGAAGGGGCGGGGCCTCATCATCAACGATGCCGCACCCCGTTCGAGACGGCTGTCAGACTTCGAGCAGCAGTTCGCCGACCACCACGTTATTGCCGTGCCGATTCCCGATGTCGATGGCACGATCGGCGTGATTCTCGCGACCCGCAAGCGCTCGCAGCCGGGGTTCACAACCACTGAACTCGACCTGCTGACAATGCTCGCCAGCGCCGGGGGCGCCAAGCTTCAGACCGCGCGCCTGCTTCGCCGGCTGCAGGTCTCCGCGACGCGCGATTCGCTGACGGGGCTGTATAACCACGGCACGTTCCTCGAGGAACTCCAGCGTCAGATCGAGCAAACGGCGGCCCGGAACGACCACTTCAGCCTCATCGTCTTGGACATGGACAAATTCAAGCAGATCAACGACACCGAGGGCCACATCGAGGGCGACCGGGTCCTCATGGCCCTGGCCCGGAAGCTCCAGGATCACTTCCGTCTGACCGACTTCATCGCGCGCTGTGGTGGCGATGAGTTTGCCGTCCTGCTTCCCGGGATGAAGCGTGAGGACGCCCTGCCGATCGCCGACCGCGCGGCTGCGGCGATGGAGCAGATCGGCAAGGACCTCCGACTTCGCACGCCGACAACGGCGAGTTGGGGGATCGCGTCTTTCCCCGACGACGCGCGAACTGACAAGGAACTCTACCGGAAGGCTGACGCCCGGCTCTACATCGCCAAGCGCGCTGGCGGCGGACGCCTCGAGAGCGCGGGCGATGCCAGCTCTCCGCCCGACGAATCCCGCGATATGTCCCGCGCGCCCGTCAGCCTTGAGCCGACCGACTCGGCCGACGGCACGCCGGCCGTCCGCAGCGCCGGGTAGGCGCCTTACCTGGTCACGACCTCAATCTCCGATAGCCACATCAGGTCCGGCCGGTCCTTCGACCCCTTGCCGGCGGGCTGTAGAATCCGCACCCGCCTTACTGGGTCGCCCGGTAGCTGTATCGTCACCAGCCCAGCTTCCCCACCCGCCCCAAACGTCTGCCCTGCCACGGCGGCCCAGGCATCGTCGCGCGGCGCCTCGGCGACAAGTTGCCGCGGCACGTGCAGTGTCTTCCCATCTAGCCCCGCCCACAGACGGATCTGCGTCACCCGCGTCGGCGCCGGGAAGCGCAACTCGATCCAGTGCGCGCCCTGGTGCTCGTTCGACGCCCACGCCACCTTCGTCCAGTCAGGGGTCTTTGGGTTGATCTTCCCGTCGGTCAGCACGGTCGGCGTGTAGCCGCCGAAGTTGCCCTCAACGACGACGATGGTGCCCTGTGGCATCTTGCCGGTGGTCGCTTTGTACTGCTTGGGGCCAGTGGTGACGCGGGGCGCGCTGAGGGCGACCAATTCAGTCAACCGTGACGCGCGCTGGGGGGGGCGAGCCTTGGCCTCCACGCACGCCTTCGCCAATTCGGTGTGGAAGCGCAGATCCTCGGCGTCTCGCCGGGCGCGCTCAGTGTCCGCGCCCCAGTCCGTGCCCTGCACGATCTGGTCCATTTCGTCAAGAGCCGCGAACCGCGCGTCCCAGTCGAGCTGGTCAAATCGTGCGTCCGCCCCGCCGCCGATCTGGGCGCACAGTTCAACCAGACGCTCCGCCTCCGCGCTCGTGCCGGCGAGCGGACGTGGTTCGCCGCCGCCCTCGAATCCTGGACGCGATAGCAGCCCGTCTTCCGGGGCCTCCGCCAGCGCGACATGCACGTCATCGAAATACGCGGTGCCCGTGTGTCCACCACGGAACAGCACGTAGACGTTGATGTTGCGGATTGGTTTCTCGGGCGCGATGGCGATCTCGCCGCGCTCCCAATCATGCGTCCCGGTGGCAAACTCGATCGTCTGCCCGTAGATCGCCGTGCCGTCGGTGTAGTAGCAGTCCACGTAGACGGCGTAATTGTTGTTCGGATCGCCGGTTACGCCCTCGGCTTTGCTCCACGCGGACACAACGATATCGCGAGGCTCCTCGTGGTTGACCGTCACGGTCTGCGTGGCCCCCGCCGCGCCCGCCTCGTCCTTCTCCACGCGCAGGCAGTGGTCGCTGCCACGCCCTGGCGACCCAATGCTCGCGCCGGCGCGGTATGGGGCCCATGGCGCGAGTTGCTCGCGGCCCTCGCGGCACGCGGACACGTAGGCGTTGCGACGCTTGGCGACATCCGCAGCGCGACGCAGCGCCGCGCGGGCCTGGGGGATGGGGTAACCGACAGCCCAGACCTGAAGGTCCTCGCCGGTCATCTCAGTGGCGAGCGTCCCTGCGATACGCTCGACGCGGCCGGTCAGCAGCTCCACGCCTAGCAGAGGCGGCTTCGGATCCGCCTCGCCGCGGTACGGGATGTCGTCTAAGACAACGCGCTGGGCCTGCGCCTCCGCCACGTCTGCCCTGGGATCCGTGGAAAGCGTGAGGTACTGCAAGTGCTCCTCCGCCAGATCGCTGCCGGTTGAGATGTAGTGGGGCGCTTCCATCGGTCCGAATGACTCCACGAACGCATCGCCCTCGGTGATCTGGCCAATTGGCACGGCGTCCCAACTCGCTACGAGGAGTTCTCTCGCCACCGGCATGTATCGCCTGAAGAGCGCTCGGTCGCGGTCGTACCACTCCGGATGCACCCAGTAACTAGAGCCTGGATTCGCGCCCGACGGGGTGATGTCGAAGAACCCGAAGAGAATCGCGTATGCGGTGCATCGGCGCATGTATGTCTCGAGCTGCGCCTGCGTGATCTGGTCGAAGTCGCCCTTCACGAGTGTGCAGAATGGCTTTGAGCCAAGCAACCCGCGAATCAGCCGACACGTGTCGCGCCGCAGGTAGATGCTCATCTCCGCGCCCGGGACGTCGATGTACGGGCCAACGAACGGGAACGAGGCGAGGCTTGAGTCGTTGAGCATCGTCTTCTTTCGCACCGGCGTCAGCCCCGGTATGTTGAGCTGTTCGTGGATGTGACGAGCCCACTCGACGCTGCTCCACAGGTTGTAGTTGACCGGGCGGCCAAGCGTCCCGTCCCACAGCAGCAGATGGTCAGCCGCCCTCAAGTGCTCGGGCGCGTAATCCAGCCCGGCGGCGATGCCGTCGTAGTAGACGCCATCGATCCCCGCTGGCCATTCCTCCGCGTTGACGCGCGCCAGGAGTCGATCAGCCATCGCCTTACCGTACGGGAGGTCGGGATCGACACACGCCTGACAGAAGAAGTCGCCATACGTCCGCTCCGCCCGGTAGGCGATTCTTCCCTCCGCCGTCTGGATCCCGCAGGTCTCCCACGTGCCCTCAAGGCCCGTATGGCCCTTGGCGACCACCTCGAATGCGGCGACGACATCCTCGTATGACGGTTGCGGCTCCGAGCCGCGCTCGTATCCATCGACATTCGCGAACTCGCCCGCGCAGTGGAAGTAGACGAAGGTCTCAGCGCCGAGATTATCGTCAAACGACGCGTTGGCTCCACCCTCCTGGAATCCGAAGCCGAACTCGTCGACATTCTGGATCTTGCCCAGGTCGGCGAACGGCATCCAACCGCCATAGTCGCGCCACCCGAGCGGACCCGATGCCGACCCGCCAACTCGGTTCGTCCGCGCTAGCGCCTCCCGCATCGACCGGCCCTCGGCCGCAGGCCCCGCCACGTATATCAGCTCAAACTCCGCCTCGCGGCTAGGGTCGGTGAACTCGCTCAGTGCCAGGTCGACCTCCGCCGACAGTCGCGGAGAGTCGCCGCCGACCGCGGAGAATCGGACGAGCGCAAGTTGCCTCATATCCCTGGCAAGCGCCAGGTACTCGCCGCCCTTCTCCACGGCCCCCAGTGGATATGTCGAGTAGCGTCCGTATTCGGGCTTCTCAGCCTCATCATCGAAGTACGGCAGGCCTGGCAACCCGCGCAGAGCCGTCGTGTTCGACAGCGGCTCTTCCCCGAGCGGCGCCGCCGTATCGAGGTCGTGCATCCACGCCCACTCGCCCGGCGCGAGCGGCAGAGACAGCCGCACGGTGAGGCCCCGATCCACGCCCGAGGTGTCGGCCAGGCGGACGCGAATCTGGGTCGGCCGGCCAGCCGCTTCCTCGTCCGGCGGAGCGTAGATGACGGACAGATCCAGCCCGCTCCCCTCCGGCGTGGCGCTGAGTTCGCCGCCATCGGTGAGCTTTGTCGCGGAGTCAGATATGCTGAACGCCTGCTGCTCGGCGACGTCGACGATCGTCCACTCAAGGTCTGTCGGTTGCGCGAACGACGCCGTGGCAGCGAGTATCAGGCTGAACATGAGCGCCTCCATTGGGGGGTGGATACCACTTCTCCCCCCGATTCCCATCGCCTCCTGTCATTCTCGTGCAGGCAAGGTGGGCGGCTCGCGTCGAATACTCAGGCCGTGTGAGGTGATCCACGTGGACGGCATCGACAGGACCTACCACTGCGACGTGCTCGTCATCGGTTCAGGCGTCTCCGGGTACTGCGCGGCGATCCAAGCCGGGCGCTGTGGCGCGAAGACGATCCTGATCGAGAAGGACGAGGTGCTGGGCGGCAACTCGGGCCCGAATCTCGGCGTCGGAATAACCGGCGCGGACCGCTACAACGACTACGCGGGCGAGACGGGGATCATCCAGGAGCTGCAGGAGGAGGGCTGCTGGATCGACGCGATCACCCACGTCTCTCCCGGCTCGATGGGCTACACGATCCACCGTCGGTTCGAGGCGGTCGTGCAAGAGCACCTAAAGCGCGCCGGCGTCACGATCCTCAAGCGCCACTGCGCCCGCCGACCGATCATGGATGGCGACCGCATCGCGGCGGTCGTCTGCGAGGACAGCGCGGCGTTCCAGACAGCGCGCATCGATGTGGGCGGCTTCGTCATCGAGGGCTCGGGCGACGGCGAGATCGCCGCGTTGGCGGGGGCGGAGTTCGACTTCGGCAGCGAATCGCGGGACGAGTTCGGCGAGCGTTCGGCTCCGGAGCAGCGGACGAACCAGGTCCAGGGCACGAGCCTCGTCGCCATCGCCCACCCCACGGGCCGCGACATCCGCTTCGTGCCGCCCGCCGGGACGCCCGAACACGTGCCGCGCGTCTGGCATGGGCGCATGTCGAGTTGGCTGAGTCACCATGACGGATGGTTCGCGCCGGGCAAGGATCTGTTCTTCCTGTACGTTACCGAGACCGGCGGGCACATGGACACCGTGCGCGACGACGGCGACATCTACGAGATGCTCCTGAGGCAGCTCTGGGCCGAGTGGGACCACATCAAGAACGGTCCCCACGCCGAGGAGGCGCGCGAGTGGGATCTGCTCTGGGTCAGCCCCAAAGCCGGCAAGCGCGAGAGCCGCCGGTTCATGGGCGACTACGTGCTGACGCAGACGGATGTCGAAGACGGCGTCCGGTTCGCCGATGACATCACCTACGGGGGCCACGATCTCGACGATCATATGCCGCTCGGCGAGGGCAGCAATATCTTCGCCCATAGCATCCCGCCGCTCTTTGGCGTGCCCTACCGCTGCTGCTATTCGCGTAACCTCAGCAACCTGTTCCTGGCGGGACGGCTGATCAGCGCCACTCACATCGCTCACTCCAGTACGCGCATCATGCGGACCGGCGCCGCGATCGGCCAGGCGGTCGGGCTCGCAGCCTCGCTTTGCCTGGAGCACCACTGCACTCCGCGCGCGCTCGACGAAGAGCACATCGACGAGTTGCAGCAATCACTCATCGCCCGCGACGCGACGATCCTCGGCGTGAGGCGTGAGGACAGCACGGATCTCGCGCGTTCCGCGACGGCTTCGGCGTCGAGCGAGGTCCGCTTCAACGACCAGGAGCCTGGCACGCTCGTGCCGCTGATCGCACGGGCGGGTGTGGTGCTGTGGGACTGGCCGGAGAATCTCAACACGGTCAGCCTGTTCCTCCGCAACGATTCCGACCAAGCTCAAGAGCTGCGGCTGAGGATCCTGAGAGCGCGTCGCGAGGGCAAATGGATCGTGCCGGATGACTGGCACCAGTTCCATTGGAACGACCTGCGCGACGAGGCCTTCGCGGAGATTCACTCGGCGACTGCGGAGTTGCCCGCCGGACACCACGGCTGGTTCGAGATCGATCTCGCCAGTGTCGAGCTGGGCGAGAAAGACGCGGCGAGTGATGACGACCGGGTGCTGATCGCGCTGGACCAGAACGCCAACGTGTCCTGGGCTGTGGCAACGCGCCGGAGCGAGATCGCGACAATGGTCGAGCACAGCCATCACCGCCCGCAGTGGGCATCGATGAACGCGATGGCGACGATGCGCCTCGACCCCGCGCCGTCGGTCGGCGAGGCGACGAATGCCATCAACGGCCACCACCGCCGCACCAGTCGAGCGCCGCTGAACATGTGGATGTCTGATCCCGAGGCCGGGCTGCCGCAAGAACTCATCCTGGAGTGGCCTGAGGCCCAGAGCTTCGATCAGGTCACGGTTACCTTCGACAACCTCGCGCGGCTCACGAGCGAGAACCCGTGGCACAGTGGGAGCCGCGTCGTGCCGTTCCTGGCGAAGGCGTATGACATCAGTGTCTGGGCGGATGGCGAGTGGGCGGAGGTCGTGAGTGAGGACGACAACTTCCACCGTCGGCGTACCCATCGGGTTGGTCCGATCCACGCGAGCAAGCTCCGGCTGCGCGTCCTGTCGACGCATGGCGAAGGGTTTGGCGCGAGGGTCTACGAACTGAGCGTGCATGATGCGCAGAAGTGATTGAGAGGCAAGCAATGACATCACGCGAACGCATGATCACCGCCATGTTGAACGAGCAGCCGGACATGGTGCCCGTCGCGCCCGATACCTCGAACATGATCCCCTCCCGGCTGACTGGGAAGCGGTTCTGGGACGTGTATCTCTACAAGGATCCGCCGCTGTGGCAGGCCTATATCCACACCTGCAAGCACTTCGGCTTCGACGGCTGGCTACCCAGCATCGGCGCGCAGACGCGCATGCAAAACGTCGCAATCGTTAAGCGTACCGATGAACGGATCGTCGTTCAGCCCTATTCCGAGGCGAACGGCAAGCGCGCCTGGGTCCCGCTGGTTCACGTTTACTACGTCGCCGACCCGCCGACCCACAACGTCCCTTGTGAGAGGATCGGCCTGCCGCGCGTGCCGGAGACTTGGGAGGACTTCGTCGACGAGTCGGAGGAGTTGACGGAGGAGGAAGCCCTGCGCGCCGCTAGAGAGTTGATGGGGGACGCGGGCGTACTTGGGATGAATGTCGGCATCCCCGGCCTGCACGGGGAGGCGGGGATCTACGAGTATTACGATGACTACACGACCGTGAAGGACCGCGCGCTGGCGCACGAGCAGACCGTTGAGGAACGCGCGCGCCAGGTCTGTGAGATGGGGCCTGACTTCGTCTTCATCGGTTACTCGGGGTGTCTCACGTTCCAGACGCCGGAGATGTTCCGAGACCTCGGCCTTCCGAGCCTTCAGATCATCACGCGCGTCGCGAAGGAGTATGGCCTCCCCAGCCAGATTCACTCCTGCGGGCCCGAGGCGGCGCTGGTGGAGATCGCCGCGAAGGAATCGGACCTCACGAACATCAACCCGCTTGAGCGCCCGCCAATGGGCGACTGCAAGCTCGATGAGATCAAACGCGACTTCGGCGCGGACATCAGCCTCATGGGCAACCTCCACACGACGGAGGTCATGCTCCACGGGACGCCCGATCTCGTGCGCGAAGAGAGCAAGTGGTGTCTCGATGTCGCGGCTGAGGGTGGCGGGTTCATCCTCTCGACCGGCGACCAGTGCGGGCGCGATACTCCGGACGAGAACATCCATGCCATGATCGAGGTGGCGAGAGAGTGTGGGAAGTACTGACGGGGCGTAGGGCAAGAGAACTCCAGGCGCAGGCCGACCGGCCTGCGCCTGGTCGATTCATGTGCCACGCGGAACGAGCGTTGGCTTAGAGCGCTTCGAGCGCCTTCTCCGGATCATCCACGCCCAGCACTGCCACGCCCTCCGCGGCCGTGGGCGAGACGCTGCAGTAGACGTAGTTGATGTTGATGTCCGCCGCCGTCAGCTTGGCCGCCAGATCGCCCAACGCGCCCGGCTCGTTGGGGATCTCGACCACGAGCACCTTCTGACGCGTCGGCGACATCCCCGCCTTCTTCAGCGCCTGATTGGCCTTCGTGATGCTATCGGTGATGATGCGCACGATTGCGGCGTCCGTGCCATCGGCCACCGAGATCCCGAGGATATTCGCGCCGGCCTTCTCGAGCGTTCGCGCCAGTCTCTCCAGCTCGCCCGGCTTATTCTCCAGCATGATCGTGAGCTGAGATGCGTACGGTCCCTTCGCGGGCATAGAAGTCTCCCTCCTGGGTTGGCCCGACCGCTAATCGGCGATCGGCAATACGATCCGCGACGGCTGCGTGCTCGTGTGAATTAACGTCTGGCGCGCCACGCGCAGTTCCGCGTCCATCAGGTCATTCGCGCCCGTGTTGTGGTTGCGGTCGAAGTCTGGGAAGTTGCTGCTGGTGATTTCCAGGCGGATGCGGTGCCCCTCGGCGAAGCGGATGGCCGTGGGAGTCATCCGGATGCGGAACTCGCACGCCTCGCCGGGGGTGAGCAGCTCCTCCACGTCATATCCGTTGCGGTGTCGCGCCCTGACCATGCCGTAGGAGACGTCCAGCGCGGGGCCGTCCGGGTCCTCGTCGACCAGTCGTACGAAGAAGTCCGTATCCGGCGCGCTCGACGCGGCGTGAAGCACTACCTCCGGGCATCCTGCGATCTCCAACGCCTCCGTCAGCGGGTCGGTCCGGTAGTTGATGATGTCTTGTCGATGGTCGAGTTGGCGCCGGTCGGACGCCCCCGCGAAGAGCGCCCGGTTCCAGAGCGTCGGCACGGGGTCGTTCGGATCGTAGTCGTACTCATCCGGAGGCTCATCGCCCGGCGCCTCGCTTGAGAGCCCCGCCTCGCCGCGCAAGTACAGCGTCGTCTCGTCCGGTTCTTCCGGCGGCCACGTGTCGGCATTCCGCCACTCGCCCGCGCCCATCACGAAGTACCGCACTGCCGGCTCGCGGTCGATGCCGCTGTCGATTCCCTTCAGCCAGTGATCGAACCACTGGATTGTCATGCCGTCCTTGTCGATCGCCGCTTGCGGCCCATAGTCGATCTCGCCGACCTTCCGCGCGCCAAGGGATACGTGGTTCCACGGGCCGATGACGAGCTTGGTCTGTTCGCGGGCCAGAGCCGTGCGCCCGTTCTTCTGCATGCCCGGCAGGTGACCGACCGTCCCGCCGCAGTGATCGTACCAGCCACTGAAGTCGAGGTTCGGGACATCAATCTCAGCATGCGCCTCATCGAACCGCCACGCCCGCCGGTTCGGCTCGCGCAACCAGCTCTCGGCTTGCTCAGCGAGGCGCTTTGGGAAGTACTTGCAGATGTCGATCCACGGCATGAACCCCAGCCAGCGGCCGTGCTCCAGCTCCTCCCAGATCGCCGAGGCCTCCGCCGGGGCGTGTGGCGGCGGCAGCCCCTCGCGCTTGCGCAGATCCGGCGCGATGGTCGTCATCCACCACCGGATGCGCCGACCGGGCCGGAACGCGCCGGGCCAGTCGACCTCTGTTAACTCCACCGGGATCGAGTTCGCGCACATCGCCTTCAGACTTGGGGGACGCAGCCGCGCCGCCTGCCACTGCATCCACGCGTTGTAGGAGACGCCCATCGTTCCGACATCCCCGTTGCAGTAGGGTTGATCCGCCAGCCACTCGATCGAGTCGTATCCGTCTTGTCCATCCAGCGTCTCCTCGCTGAAGATGGTGAACTCGCCGTCGGACGCATAGCGCCCGCGGGTGTCCTGGCTCACCACCACATACCCGGCCCGCACGTATCGCTCGAAGCCAGCCGCCGGCTTGCCGTAAGGCGTCCGCATGAGCAGGCCCGGGAATTGGCCCGGTGAATCCGGTCGAAATACGTGCCCTCGCAGCACGACTCCATCTCGCATAGGCATCTCGACATCGGTCTCGGTGATGATCCCCAGCGCGCCGCTCGGCTGATCCATGGTGGAGTCCCTCCCAGGAAAACGCAGACCGGGAGAGGCCTTCGATGGCCCCTCCCGGTGAACCTTCCGATGCGATCGAGCGCGCCTAGGCTTTCGCCAACTGCACCACCATCTCCATGTCGTTGAGGGTGATCGACTCGCCCTCGGCGGCCTCGACGATATCCAGTGCCTCGGCCAACGTTTCGCCCTGGATCGTCTCGGCGTACTCGGTGCAGACGGACGTCAGCCCCTCGTCGCCGCTCACCTTCAGGTGGATGCGGTCGGTGAGGTCAAGGCCCGCATTCTTGCGCAGGACTTGGATCCGCCGCACGATGTCACGCGCGAGACCCTCGCGGACCAGCGCCTCAGTTAGCGTGACGTTTAGCGCGATGGAGACCTGTCCCGCCTCGGCCGTCATTATGCCTTCTCGGTCGACTGATTCGATCTCCACCATCTCCGGCGTGATCTCGGCGGTCTCGCCGCCAACGGTGATCGTGATGTTCTCGCCCGTCGCCAGCGGCTGAACCTCGTCCGCGCTGAGGTCGGCGATCACTGCCGCGGCCGCCTGTGACTTCTGTCGGAAGACAGGTCCGAGGGCGCGGTGGTTCGGGTTGGCCTTCACGGTCTTCAGCTCGCCAAGATCATCGACCAGCTTGATGTCCTTCACGTTGACCTCGTCGACGATGTCGCCCCGGAACTTCTCGAGCCATGGGCGGCTCTCCTCGGGCATGACGACGAGCAACTCGCTTAGCGGCTGGCGCACGCGCATCTGGGCGTCGTTGCGCGCCGAGGAAGCGAGGTTGATGACCTGCTGGATGTCTTCCACCACCGCCTCGAGTTCACCGTCGATGAGATCCGGTCTCGCCACGGGGAAGGCCGTGTGGTGGACGCTCTCAGGCGCCGATTTATCCACGCCCCGCACGAGGGTCTGGTACATCTCCTCGGCCATGAACGGCATGAACGGCGCCGCCGTGCGGATGAGCGTGCAGATGACGTGGTAGAGAGTGTTGTATGCCGCTTGCTTGTCGGGGCTATCGCCAGCCTTCCACATCCGCCGGCGGCTGCGCCGGATGTACCAGCGAGAGACGTCATCCCATAGCGCCTCGATGGCGTCCGCGGCGCGACGCACCTCGAAGGTCTCGAGCCCCTTGCGGACGTCCTCGACGGTCCTGTACGTGCGCGAGAGGATCCACTTGTCCGGCAGCGTCAGCGCCTCGGTCGGCGGCTCGTCGTACTTGCCGAGAGTCGGCTCGTCGACGTTGGCGTACATGATGAGGAACCGGTAGGAGTTCCAGAGCAGCGTGAGACGCCTCACGATATCGCGCCCGATGCCGAAGCCAAATCGCTGCGGTTGGTCGGTGGACTGGGTCAGGTACGACCAGCGCATGACGTCGCCGCCCATCTTGTCCTGCGCGTCGTCGAGCCAGATCGCGTTGCCCCAACTCTTGTGCATCTCCCGGCCGTCCTCGGCCAGCACTTTCTCGTATGTCAGGCACTGCTTGTAGGGCGCGCGGCCGTCGATGGCGACGCCCATGATTAGCAGCGCGTAGAACCAAAGCCGGATCTGCTCCTGCATCTCGACCACGAGATCCGCTGGGTACCACGTATCAAAGAGGTCCCTCGTCGTCAGGTACCCCAGGGTCGAGAACGGCACGATCCCCGCGTCGAGCCAGCAGTCGCCGACCTCCACCACGCGGGTGACCTCGGCGCCGCACTTCGGGCAGGCGATCTTCACGTCGTCGATCCACGGGCGGTGCAGTTCGGGCAGATCATCAACCGGCGCGGTCGCGAGTTCCTTCAGCTCATCGAGGCTGCCGATGACGGTGATCTCACCGCACTCGCACGCGTAAAACGGCAGCGGCAAGCCCCAAAAGCGCTTGCGGGAGATGCACCAGTCGCCCATGCCCTCCAGCCAGTTCGCCATCCGCGCCTGAGCGTAGTCGGGTTGCCATGCAACCGTCGCGTTGGCGTCGAGAAGCTGCTGGCGGATCTCATCCACGCCGATGAACCACTCGTCGACGAGCCGGAAGATGAGTTCCTCGCTGCAGCGCCAGCAGTGCGGATAGCGGTGCTCGTACTGCTCGGTCTTGTAGAGGTAGCCCTTGGCTTCCAGGCTCTCGAAGACCGTCTCCGCGACCTCGCTGACGTACGCTCCGGACATGTCGCCGAAGGTGTCGAGGTACAGTCCCGCCTCGTCCGTCGCACCGATGACGGGGAGGTCGATCTCTTTCGACAGTTCGTAGTCCTCGAGCCCGCATCCGGGCGCGACATGCACGACGCCGGTTCCTTCAGTGGCCTCGACTTGATCCCAGACGACGACCTTGTGTTCGATGCCGTCCTGCGCCGCGATCTCGTCGAACGGGCCGCTGTAGGATCTGCCCGCAAGCTCGCCACCCTTAACGACTTCGACGACCTCGTGCTCGCCCTTGAGTATGTCGAGGCGTTCGGTGGCAACCCATAACAGCTCGTCGCCCTGCCTGACTTTGGAATACTCGAGGTCCTCGCCGACCGCCAGCGCTACGTTCGCCGCGAGGGTCCAGGGCGTCGTTGTCCAAACCAGGACCTTCTCTTCGCCGCCATCCAGCGGCAGCTTGATGAAGACGGCGGTATGCGTGGTGTCCTTGTACGAATCGAGCATCTCGTGCTGGCTGAGGCTTGTCCCGCAGCGCGCGCACCAGGGCATCGGGCGATAGGCGCGATGCAGCCAGCCCTTCTCAAAGCAGCCCTTCAGGAAGTGCCAGATGTACTCGATGTTCGTGTCGGAGAGCGTGTAGTAATCCTCGCCCCAGCTCATCCATTGGCCGAGTTCGATGGATTGCTCGAGCTGCAGCTTCGAGAACTTCTCCACCCGGGCACGACAGGCGCGGGAGAACTTGTCGAGGCCATACTCCTCGATGTCTCGCTTCGTCTTTAGGCCGAGTTCCTTCTCGACCTCGACTTCGACCCACAGACCGTGGCAGTCGAATCCGTTCTGATAGCGCTGCTGGAAGCCTTGCATGGCCTTGTAGCGCAGGTAGACGTCCTTGTAGGTCCGGCCGCGCGCGTGATGCACGCCCATCGGATTGTTGGCGGTGATGGGACCGTCAATGAACGAGTGGATAGGCCCTTCCGCGTTCTTCTCAAGCAGCTTCTCGAACGCGTTGGTCTCCTCCCAGAACTTGAGCGTGTCAAGCTGGGTCTGCCTGAAATCGGGCTCATCCCTGACGGGGTTGAACAGCATGGTCTCTCACCGATCCTGCTCAGAAGTGTGTTGGCGCGTCGAGCCGCGTAGCGACGGGCTTCCAGCCCGTCGGCCGTGCGGTATCGCCTCGCATTGCCAAGTATACGTTGGGAAGCGCCTCAGGGGCACAGTATATTTCCGCGCCGATTACGAGTCAACCGGGGTCCGCCGCCCCACGCGGAAGGTCCATACCCCCATTCACCCGAACCTCCCGCCGCTGTCGAATGCCCTTCTGTTGAGGTCAATGACCATGCGCAAGGTACTGCTTGTGATCGGCGACGCCGCGGAGGTCACCGATACGTTGTACCCCTACTTCCGCGTCCAGGAAGACGGCTACGAGTGCGTCGTCGCTGCGCCGGAGAAGCGCGTCTATCATCTCGTCCAGCACGACCTGCACCCGGACTGGGACATTACGATCGAATCGAAGGGCTACAACTTCCCTAGCGACATCGCGTTCCGCGACATCGACTGCGACGAATATACCGGCCTGATCATCTCGGGCGGGCGCGCGCCGGAGTACTTGCGCTACGACCAGGATCTCATGGCCGTCACGCGCCACTTCGCCGAGACGGGCAAGCCCATCGCCTCCGTTTGCCATGGCATCGAGATCATCGCCGCCGCCGATATCATCAAGGGCCGGCGCGTCACGACCGTCGCCAAGTGCCAGTATGACGCTGAGTTCTCCGGCGGCATCTACGAGGACAGCGAGGTCGTCGTCGACGGCAACCTCGTGACCGCCCGCACGTTCTGGGACAACGCGCCGTGGATGCGCGAGTTCATGAAGATCCTGAACGCCGCCCGCGACGCTTCGTAATCACGTAGGAGTGACACCATGGAACCACTGAACCTGATGCTTATCGGAGCCGGAATGATGGGCGCTCGCCACCTGCGCGGGCATGCTGAACTCGAGCGGACGAAGCCGGGCAGCCTGAAGCTCCGCGCGATCTGCGAGCCGCAGGAAGACGTCGCCGCCTCCGTCGCCGCCGAGGCCCAGGAACTCTTCGGCTACGCGGTCCCGACCTACCCGTCGACAGATGACGCACTCGCCGCCGAAGACGGCATCGAGGCGGCGGATGTCGTGACCGGCAACCGCTCGCACGACCCGATTGCCGTGCCACTGCTCGAATCGGGCATCCATGTCATGATCGAGAAGCCGCTCGGGCTCACCATCGAGCGCGCTCAGCGCATCATCAACGCCGCTCGCGAGTCTGATCGCGTGCTGGCCGTCGCCGAGAACAACCGGCGCGATCCGATCAACCGCCTCTGCCGACACATCATCGAGAGCGGCCTGATCGGCGAGCCACAGCTCGTAATCCAGGCGCAGGTCAACGTCGGCCGCAACATCCTCGCCTCCGTCTGGCGTCACGCAACGTCAATGGGTGGGTTGGCACTCGACATCGGCATCCACCAGGGCTACATGCTGGAGATGCTCCTCGGGCCGATCGACACGATTTACGCCCAGAGCCGCCAGGTCTGGCCGACCCGTTTGGACCCCCAGAAGAACGAGATTCCCGTGGAGTCGGATGATGTCTTCACTGCCACCGTGCTCTTTGAGAGCGGCGTCCGGGGCACGTGGACGATGGACTTCGCCGGCGTCGGCAAGGGCATGTATCAGCGCGACGTCTTCGGCACGCTGGGAACGCTTGAGACCACCTCCGGACGCTCGGGCAATCCGCCGAAGGTGAAGCTCGAGGGCGAGGAGTTGCAGGGCCATGCGCTGCTCGAGCGCGTGCCTGAGTTTGAGCTGAACGAGATCGACACGGCGCTCTGGGGCGGCAAGCTCGCGAGCTACTCCCAGGAGGGTCCGATCACCGACCGCAAGCTGATCGCCGCGGAGCTTGATGACTTCATCACCTCGGTCCGCACGGGCTGCGAGCCCGAGGTGCCGGGCGAATTGGGAATCCGGGGTGTCGCCATCATCTATTCCCTGCTCGAATCATGCGCCAGTGGCTGCCCCGTGAGAGTGGATGACGTGCTCTCGGGCGAGGTCCGTTGCGTGCAGGATACCGTCGAAGCCGCCGGAGGCTAGGCCGAGACCAACAGATGCTATCGCTCGTCGTCACCACATCCCGGGCGGAGAACCCGCAACTGCATCCCATCTGTCAGATGTGGGCTGAGCGGTTGCGCGTCCCCTTTGTCATCCGGCGGGATCGCTCCGTCGCCGCGATCTGTCGCGATGAGGGCGTCGACGGTACGCTGGTGATCTCGGTCGACCGGCCGCCCACGTTCCTCTCAGCCGACCAAAGCATCCGGTACTACTACCACCCGGGCATGGCGCTGACGCGCATCCGCAACATCGTCCGCGGCATGGGCGATCCGATGGTTCGCGCGATGAAACTCGGTGAGGGAGACAGCGTCCTCGACTGCACGCTCGGCCGGGCATCGGACGCGCTCGTCGCGGCGCACGTGGTGGGCGAGACCGGGCGCGTGGTCGGGTTCGAGGCCTCGCCGGTGCTTGCTGAGCTGACCATTGACGGGCTGAAAGTCTACGAGCCCACCAAGGCAGCGCTCGCGCCCGTTTTCCGCGCCATCGACGCGCGCTCGGGCGATGCTCGCGAGTTCCTCCGCGAGTCCGATGACGGGAGCTTCGATGTTGTCTACTTCGACCCCATCTTCGGTGATCCGGTAGACGCCTCGTCGCAGATGCAACCGCTGAGACCGCTGGCGGACCCGCAGCCGCTGGCGCCCGAGACGGTCGTCGATGCCCGCCGCGTGGCGCGGCGCTCCGTGGTCATTAAAGAGCGCGTCGAGGCCTCGCTGTGGGCGGAGCTGGGCATCGTTGACATCTTCCGCGGCAACAAGAGCACCATTGCCTACGGCGCGCTTCCGGCCGTGGGCGCAGACTGAGAGGCAGAAATGGCTATTCGCGCGCTTCTGATTCATCCTGATGATCACGTTGCGGTTGTCACTGAAGACGTCGCTGTTGGCGACGCGGTGCTCGCCAAATCGTCCTCGGGATCCATCGAGATCACCGCTACGATGGAGATCCTCGCCGGCCACAAGATCGCGGCGCGCGCCGTCGCGACGGGCGAGCCCGTTCTGAAATACAGTGAGAAGATCGGCCTCGCGATCCAGGACATCGCCGTCGGCGACCATGTCCACATGCACAACCTCGCTAGCGACCGGGTGAAGGTGGACTGAGCGCCGCAGCGAAGGGCCGACGCCACAGGAGTTCGATCCGTGCAAGATGAGTTGCCGTTTGACATCCCAGAGCCTCAGAAGCGCAAGCGCCGCCCGCGCCGGAAGCGCCGGGTCGTCTCGCCCAAGCGCGTACCGGTGCAGCTCGCCATGTTCCGGGTGCCCGATCTCACGAAGTGCGGCTTCTGCGGCGTCGCCGTCACGGTGCTCGAGGAGATGGCCGCTTGCCAGGAATGTGGGGGGATAATTACGCGCCCCGAGCCTGATGACTTCGACGACTGACGGAGGCCCCCAATGCCCAACCCCGAGCCCGATCGAAGCGTCCCCATCGCGGAAGTCATCGAGCAAGTCGGCGTCGCCCGCGCCATCCAGATCAAACATGTCGCCAGTGTCCTCTACACCTATCGCTGCACCCTCCGCTGCCGCCACTGCCTCTTCAACTGCGCGCCTGATCGGCCTAACGTCCACGTCAGCCTGGAGGACGGGCTTGACTTCCTCCGCCAACTCCACGCGACAGGCCGCTGCATACACATCGCCGGCGGCGAGGCGTTGATGTACTACCACGAAGTGCTGGAGTTGTGCCGCGAGGCCGACAGGGAAGGCATCGCGCCGCACTTCATCGAGACGAACGCCACCTGGTGTGTCAACGGGGACGTCGCCCGCAAGCGCCTGCTTGAACTGCAGGACGCCGGCGTGCAAGGACTGCTTATCAGCGCCTGCCCGCACCATCAGCACGAGTGCCCGCCGGAGCGTTTCCGCACGTGTTACGAGACGGCCGTTGAGGTCTTCGGTGACCGCAATGTTGCGTCGTCTGACGTGCCGATGGAGACGCTGCGCAATTACCACGAGATAGCCATGGACGACGAGAAGCTAGGCGAGTATGTCCGGCTCAACAACCCCTGCCTGGTCGGCCGCGCGGGGGAGCGCCTCGCGCGGTACCTGCCGGAGCGGCCCATCGACGACCTCGCGCATGACAGCATGTGGAAGGGCGCCAGCGAGGATGCATCGTGTCGCAAGGAGTTCGACGGGCACGACATGTGGGAGATCCACATCGACCCGTACGGCAACTACCAGACTTGCTGCGGGATCATCTTCGGGAACACCAAGAACGAATCCCTCGCCGAGGTCCTCGAGCGTGGCGTCCATACCGCGAATCCTCTGACGGCCGCCGTCCACGCGAAGGGGCCGATGGGTCTGCTTGAGATAGCCGTCGAGAAGGGCTACCAGCCCCGCGAGGGCTACCAGCAGAAGTGCGGCATGTGCTGGGAGATCCGCAAGTTCCTCCGGCCCTTCTATCCAGACATCCTTGGCCCTGCTGAGATCTACCAGGGCGACTAGCGCCCTCCCTTTCGCTCCCCAGATGGCACTGCTGCCGCTCCCAGGCGTTGAAGGTTCTGTGGAGGCGTTACCATGAAACACCTGCGGCGCGCGTTCCTCGTGGCGGCGGCGATCTTTGCGGGCACGATGCTCGCGGCCGACCCGATCGAGATGGCTGGCGGCCGACGCCAGCGCATGAATGGCTATGTCGTTCTTCACCTCGAAGGCACCCCAGAGCAGATGGGCCGACAGCACGGCCTCTTGATGAAGTCCGAGGTCCAGCGGATGATTCGCGACCTGCTGCTAAAGGGCGAGTGCGATACCGAGGCCGAGCATCGCCGGCTAGTCAAGGGCGCGATGGTGATGGAGAAGTACCTCGGCCGCGAGTACCGTCAGGAGTTGCGGGCGCTGGCCGACGCGGCCGACGTCGAGTACGAGGACCTCGTTCTCGCTCAGCTCTTCGGCGACGTTCAACGCGCGAGCAAGAAGAGCTACTCCACGTCCTCCTCCAGCGACGATGACTTCAGCGGCAGCGACCCCTGGCAGTGCACGTCCTACGCCGTCTTTGGGCCCGCCACAGCGACCGGCGAGTGCATCGTCGGTCGCAATATGGATTTCTGGGACCAGGGAGTCAGCGAGTGGGGCGCCGTGCTCATCCACTTCAAGCCTGACAATGGTATCCCGTTCGTCACCACCTCGTGGGCCGGCATCGTCAACGGCTGGACCGCGATGAACTTGGAGGGAGTCGTCAGCGCGAACAACAGCTCCTTCGACGGCAAGTCTGACTCCCTCGAGGGCATCAGCACCTGCTTCATGGTCCGCAAGATTGCCCAGTTCGCCCATGATGTCGAGGAGGGCGTGCAGATCATCAAAGACACCCCTCGCTCCTGCGGGACGAACATCATCGTCGCCGGTGGGAATCCCGCCAACGCGGCGATCGTCGAGTTCGACCACGAGGAAGTCGCCGTCCGCTGGGCTGAGAATGGCGCTATTTGCGCGGCCAACGATTTCGAGAAGCTATACCAACGCGAGTCGGCAACCGGCTACACGTCGTACTACTCGCGCGCGGGTCGGCTCCGCGAACTGATCGAGGAGAACTTCGGCGAGATCACCCGTGGCGACAACTTCGCTGCCGCCGAGGGCGTGCCGCTGCGCTACATCAACCTGCACTCGGCGCTGCTGTTTCCGAAGGACCTCCGCTTCAACGTCTCGATGTCGCTCAAGCCCGCGGCCGACCATTGGTATCGGCCCTTCCGCCTCACGCCCAATGGCGTCGAGCCCGTCCCCCTCGATGAGGGATGGAGGGAGACGCTGCCGACTCCGTGAATCTGGGGTCCATGACACCTCGCGAGCGCGTTCTGACAGCGTTGGCTCACGAAGAGCCCGACCGCGTCCCCCACAACCTCCGGCCCTCCCATGAGTTGCTGACGATGCTCTCTGAGCGCGTGAGTGAGGTCGATTTCTCCGAGCACTTCGCTCACGACGTCCGCTTCGTACACATCCCCCTCGCTCCCAAGCCCGACGACGTGCCCGACATCGACTGGGCGCCCGAGCCGTCGGCCGAGGCCATCGCCGAGGTCGCCAAGGTCGTCGATGCGTTCCACGAGCGGGGCTTGGCGGTCTGCGGTGGCTACGCGTGCGGCGTCTACGAGCAGGCGAAGCACTGGCTCGGCGACGAGGCCACGATGATGGGGCCACACGACGACCCCGCTAAGTTCGGCGAGTTCCTCGACCGAATCACCGAGTGGAAGGCCGCCGTCTATGGCGGCTACGCGGCGGCGGGCACGGACATCGTCTGGATGGGCGATGACCTCGGCTCGCAGCGCTCGCTCATCATGAGTCCCGAGCATTACCGCGAGTGGTACAAGCCTCGCCACGAGAGAATTGCGGACTACATCCGCTCCATCAGTCCCGACGCGAAGGTCGCCTTCCACTGCTGCGGCCACGTGACGCCGCTGGTCCGCGACCTCATCGAGGTCGGCATCGACGTGCTTGAAGCCGTCCAGGCCGAGACGATGGATATTGCCCACCTCAAGCGCGAGTTCGGTGCGGACATCTCGTTCTGGGGCGGCGTCGGTGCGCAAAGCGTCCTCGCCCGCACCACGCCCGAGCAAGTCACCGAGGGCGTTCGCGAGACGCTCCGCATCATGGCGCCCGGCGGTGGCTACATCGCGGCGCCGTGTCACACGCTGACCGACGAGGTGCCGTGGGAGAGCGTCATCGCCTTCCACCAGACCATCACCGACCACGGCACGTACCCAAATCCGGGAGGATAGCCCATGCCCGAAACACTCACCCACCGCGACCGCCTGCTCCGCTCCGCAAGGGGCGAATCGGTTGACCGCGTGCCCATCGATCCGCCGATCGCCTTCGACCGCATCGCGTGGGACGAGAAGGGCTCAGACGCGGCGCCGCATGGAGATCCGCTGTGGGTTGAGGTCGCGGAGCGGTGCGCCGAGCACTGCGATGTCTTCGTCGGAATGCCCGCGTGCGGCGCGCTGTTTGATCGGCGCTTCCTCCTCACGCCGGGCAAGTTCATTGAGCGCCTGCCGGTGGAGAAAGAGGGCGAGTGGACCGTCATCAGGCACGTCGTCCACACGCCCAAGGGCGACCTCACCACCACCGACAAGATCCAGGCCGGCGTCTCAACGGGTTGGTACACGGAGCCGCTGGTGAAGACGCCCGATGACGCCGAGGCGCTTCTCAGCGTTCCCTACGAGTTCACTCCCGTCGACCTCTCGCCGGCCAGGAGTTACGTCGAGAAGGTCGGCGACCGAAGCGTCGCCCACATTGGTGTCTCGACACCCCTTGTCAGCGTCTCGCGGCTGATGCACTTCGACGAACTGCTGCTGTGGTGCCATACCGAGCGTGAACTCGTGCATCGACTGATCGACACGATGACCGAGCGGATCGAACTGGGGCTGAGGTACGTGCTCGACGCGGGGCTGGGCGAGATGATGTGGCTCGGCGGATCAGAGCAGGCCACGCCGCCGATGATGGGGCCGGAGATGTACGACGAGTTCGTGACCCAGTACGACAGCCGGATCATCGACCTCATGCACAATTACGATGGCTTGGTCCATGTCCACTGTCACGGGAAGATCTCGGGGATTCTCGACCGTCTGCTCGACATGGACGTCGACATGACCGATCCTGTCGAGCCGCCACCTGATGGCGACATCACCATGGCCGAGGCCAAGAAGCGTTGCGCCGGCCGCATGACTCTGATGGGCAACATCGAGTTCCGCGAGCTTGAGTTCTCCTCACCCAAGCGCATCCGCGAACTTATCAGGACCGCCATCCTCGACGGCGGCGCGGAGCGGACGTACCTCTACCCATCCGCCACGCCGATCCAGGCCCTCACGCCACAATACCGCGACAATGCCATTGCCTACATCGAAGCCGGCCTCGAGTTTGGCGCCTCGTAGGGGCGCGATTCATCGCGCCCTGCCTTCGTCTCTACTCCACGCTCACGCTGCCGTGGACTGTGAAAGCCTCGATCAGGCGGCCCGTGTGCCACCCGATCGCGTAGGCGGCGAACTCCACCGCGTATTCACCTCGTGGCAGGTCGGCGTTGTCCTCGGGGTGGTAGCGGAATCGGGCCCGGCTCTGCTCGGTGATGGGAGCGCCGCGTCGGAGCACGTGCGCGTCGTTGATCTGCCCACGCAGGGCGATCTCGGCCTTGCTTCCGTCCGTCGCAGTTCCTACCACCGTCAGCGTTGAGTGACTCCCTTCGGCGTACCATCCCCGTACGGCAGGCGAGTAGGCCGAGGAGGCCAGTACCCTCTCGCGGTCCACCGGCACGTAGTAGTGGACGCCGCTCTTGCCTTCCATAATTTCCTGAGCATAGTCAATGCTCGATTCGCCGAGGGCGAGCTTCTTCGTGCTGATGAAGGCGGTCGGGTCGCCCAGCTCTCGCCATTGGTTCGGGTCACGCCCAGGAGCGGCCGTCGGCGTGCTGGTCAGAGCCTGGTAGTACCTGCCGTCCCGGCTGTAAGTGTGGCCGAGTTCGATCTCGAGGCTCGGCGTGTAGCGATGAATGCGGCCGTAGTAGTCCTCCATCGCTCCTTGCAGCGCCTCCGGCTCGAGGTACCCGTTGGGCACGAGGATGGCCTGCATGTCCCGAAGTCGCAGGGCTGCCTGGCCGAGGTCGTGGTCCTTGCCGACAATGATCGGTGGCGGCATTTCACGCTCGAGCGGCTCCAGCGCGCGGCTGTCCAGCGTCACCCGCGTGTCGCCGTCTCCGTAGTTCAGTTCGGCGCGCGCGTGTGACGTCGCCGCGTCCAGGTTGATGTGAAACTGGTTCATCACGCTGTCGTTCAGGCGCGTGTCGGGAAGCGGGAAGCTGAGGACGTTGCCGTCGGCGTCGGTCACGTCAAGCGTGCAGCGCGAGGCGGCCAGTTGGGGGCTGTGCCCGCGGATGGTCTCCGGGCTGAACACGTTGCCCCAGTTGCCGTGGAGCGCGGGGTAGATGTAGGAGGTGAGCGCGTGCTCCGGCTCTGGGTCGTACACGCCCACGAGTGTCATCACGGGCACGCCGATCTTGTCGGGCTTCGGCGTGGGGGCGTCGAGTTCGACCATCCGCTGGCTGTCGGGATCCCAACGGCTGTAGCCGGTGGAGCTGGCGCTGTCGAGCACTCCGGATTGGGCCGTGATATTGGCCTGGATCAGCTTTAACGAGTACGGCGTGTGGTGGGTGAACACGCTGGTGGGTCCCATGGGCGCTCCGCCGGCCATGGCATCCCTGCCGAAGAGGTAGGGGATGTCGCCCTCGACGGCTCCGCCATTCCAGGCCACGTTAGCGACGAGACGGTGCTTGAACAGGTTGTAGCCCCACCCGCCATTGCGCGCGTGGTTGCTCAGCTCGCCGCCTGGGTAGTGCCCGAGCCCGTGGTCGTGGCCGTACTCATGCGAGTATTCGTTGCCGGTTGTGGACTGCAGCGTGAGCTGTCCGCCGCCGCCGCTGAGGCCGTGGACCACGAACTGATCCTGCGGATTGCCGTCGTCATCGATCCTCGTGTAGACGCCTGCGCTCGTGTGGAGCGTTGTTTGGCGGTAAGGACGCGGCTGATCCTGGTTGCCGCCGACAGTCGCGAGCACGCCGACGTTGGCGTTGTTGATGCCGGTTGAGACCATCCCCTTGGCAATGTTCTCGCGCATGTCGCCGGCGTAGACGCCCGCTCCTTCGAACGTGCTGCGCTGGGTGTAGACGTTCCCGTTCGGCAGCACCACCTTCTCAAAGTGGATCGGGAGGTACTGAGCGGCCACGAACTTGGCGATGGGCACGGTCTGGAAGTAGTCGAGCGCGAGCTCCGCGGCGATGCTGCTGCCGGGGCGTGACCACTGGTTGGTCGGGACGTTGGCCGGGTCGGTCAACATGCCCAGTTCTATGTTCTGGACCACCAACTCGATGGGAGCGCCGAACTCAAAGGCGTCAGCCGGCAGCGTGGCGCTCTGTCCGGCAGCGTTTCGCACGGTGATACTCATGCCGGGATGCATGAAAGTCCAGGGGATCACGGCGTTCCAGGCTCGCTTGTTGAAGACCATCGGCTTGCGGCCGTCGGTGTTATTGAAGTCACTGTGAGCGCCGTTCTCGGGTGGCAGCAGGTCGAGGGTCAAACTCTCGCCCCGGCTGTTGACGATGATCGCTTGCAGCTCCTGGTGGTCGGAATCGACGGGGGTGAAGAGAACGTAGGCGCCCCGATCGGTCACCAAAAGCGGCCGTTCCTGGTCTGCTCGATTCGGGCCTACGAGAGTGCTCTGAAGGAAGGCGATCTCGCCGTTCAGCTCGCCCTCGACATTGGGTGTCAGGGGCAGATTGGCAGTGAAATCGATGGCCTCGGCCCAGTAGGGCGGTTCGGCCGGCGGGGCCGGCCTCGCTCGGCGCGCTGCCTTGCGTCCGCGGCCACCGTAGGGGCGCCGGCGTTCCTGGGCGCCAACCCGGCCAACCAGTACACAGCCGGTCAGCATCACGAGGGAGATCATCACAACGCACGCGCGACGCAACGTCGCTCCAATCTGGTGGTATCGGGGATGCGCGCGTCCGGTCATTGTTTTGGGTCCCTTCGCCGGCGATCTCTCGCGCCGGTGACTGTCGCTTCTTCAGTCTAACCGATCTCTGAGGAAACTCGAGGAGTTTCCACGACGGGCCCGGATGCTGGGGCTCCAAACCCACAACGGTTGCTCCGACGCCCTTCTACTCTCCTACCGGCTTGCTCGTTATCAGCCCAATCCCCCGCCCCTTGTCGCCGACCGCGCAATAGTGCATGTAGTGCATGTCGGTCCTTGGATCATGCACCAGCGAGATCTTGTGGGCGTATGTCCGGTCGATCCCGCTCGGGTTCCCGCCGGCCTTGTAGAGCGGCTCCGGGTGAACGGTCCAACCGCGCAAGTCGGGCGAGAACGCCGCCATAATGTGCGCGCCGCCTCGCCCCACACCGAAGTAGAACATCACCCAGTGGTCGCCGTCGCGGAAGACCTTGCCGTCCGAGCAGAATGCCTCGTCATACCCGCCGGGCGTGTTGCGGACAATCGGGTTGTCGGCGTGTCGCGTCCAGTTGAGTAGGTCGCCTGAGGTAGCGAGGCCCATCTGCTCCGTGCCGCCGTTCGCGGCGTTGTAGAAGTTCAGGAACTCGCCCTCATGCTCCACCAGCCACGGCTGGTAGATGCAGTCCTTCTCCCATTCGCCGACCTCGGGCTCGTGTACTGAGAGGATGTAGCTCTCCTTGGCCCTGCGCCACGTCAGCCCGTCGTCGCTGCAGGCCACGCCCTCGTAGCCCGGCCGAAGTTCGTAGCCTCCCTGCCGAGGGTAGGCGCCGTAGAGCGACCAGTAGACGCCGTCCCGCTGCTTCAACACTCGCGGCGAATCGATGTCATACGATTCGTACAGATACGCCCCCAGCACGCGGCCGCCATTGTCGAATTCGCCCCCCGGTCCATACCCCATCGCGAGGCGCGGGTCGGTCCAGCTGACAAGGTCGGTGCTCTCGGCCACGAACGACTGGTATCCCTGCCCATCGAACCCGATGAAGCTCATGTACCAACGCTCGTCGCCGGGGATCTGATAGACCGTCGGGCAGTCGACCATATGCACGCCATCGAAGCCGGGGATGCCCGGATCAGCGGGGATCACGTGCTCCGGGTAGTAGTGCCAGTTCCGGTACGGCTCAGACCAGGCGTCAAGTGTCGCCATGTCGATGGCCCCCGTCGGCAGCAGGTTCAGGAGCAGGGCTGTCGCGAGTCCCATGATTACGCTCCCGGCGGGCGCGAGTACTCCCACCCCGCATGCAGCCACGAACTCAGCTCCGTGCACAACTCCTGGTTCTCCGCGCGGTCTGCGATGTTCACGTTCTCGCCCGGATCGTCTTGGTGATCGTATAGCTCCCGCGCCAGCACCCTCTGCTCGTCCTCGATCCACTCGGTGTACCGATACCGGTCCGTCCGCATCGAGTACCCCATCTTGTTTCGGCCGCGCGGGTATTGGCTGAACGCCGCGCGCTTCCACTCGCGGGTCGGATCGTCCATCAGCGGCGCGAGGCTCGTCCCCTCAAGGTGATCCGGCAGCGCCAGCCCGGCCAGCTCCGTGACCGTCGGGTAGATGTCTACGAACTCACACAGCGCGTCCGTCGGCTGGCCCTTCGCCTTCTGGTCGGGCGAGGCGATGAGTAGCGGTGAGTGAGTGCTTGTCTCGTAGTTGCAGTGCTTGCACCAGAGCCCGTGTTCGCCGAGTTGCCAGCCGTGGTCGCCCCAGAATGCGATGACCGTGTTCTCCCGCAGACCGAGCGCATCCAGTTCATCCATCAGCCGTCCGAGTTGCGCGTCGATGAAGCTCACGCAGGCGTAGTAGCCGTGGATCAGCTCGCGCGCCTGCTCATCGCTAAGCGGGCCCTTCTTCGGGATCTGATGGTACTGGCGCAGCTCGCCCCAGGTGTGCAGCGCGATATCGGGCGCTCCCTCGGGGCGGAACGGGTTGTCGGCGAGGTTGATCTCATCGCGCGGGTAGAGGTCCCAGTAGCGCTTCGGAGCCGCGAAGGCGAGGTGAGGTTTCAGGAAGCCGACGCCCAGGAAGAAACTCTCTTCAGCCTCCTTGTGCGCGCGGAGCGCCTCGATCGCCTTGTCTGCGATCTGGCCATCGGCGTAGGCGTTGTCGGGCAGGTCGCCGGCTTCGGTGGCGGGGCCGCGCACGCGCTTGCGCTTCTCCGGATCCGTTTCGGCCTTGCGAAGTCGGTCGAGTAGCGCCAGGTTCTCCTCGGTCACGACTCCGGGGAACTGGTTCTGCGCGACCCATGGTTCAGACGACCATCCAGGGGGATCCTCGCGCTTGCCATGGTGGTAGATCTTCCCCAGCGACGTGCTGATGTACCCGTTCTCGCGGAAGAGCTGTGGCAGCGTCATGACGTCGGGCATCGTCGTGCGCAGCGGCGTTTGGAGGTCATGCACGCCCGTCGTGTTCGGTCGGCACCCGCTCAGCACGCTCGCCCGCGATGGCGCGCAGACGGCTTGCTGACAGTACGTCCGCCGAAACAGCGTCCCTTCGGCGGCCAGCCGGTCGATGTTCGGCGAGACGATCTGGCTGTGCCCGTGACATTTGAACTGCGGCCTGAGATCATCGACCGCAATGAAGAGCACGTTGTGGCCCGGCCGCTCCCGGCGTCGCGCTTTCAGTCCGCCGGCCATCGCCAGCGCCCCAACGCCGATTCCCGTCACCCCCATCGCTATCGCCTCCCGTCGAGTGACCCTCGTTGCCATGCTCCGTCCCTCCGTGCGTTCTGGCCTTATCTTATTGCGCGGGAGGAAGCGCCGCACCTTCGGCCGAAGTCGGTGCCATCCGGCGACGCCGCACGAGGGAGCCTCCCCATGAGCGACCGGCCGAACATCCTCCTCATCATGTCCGACCAGCATCACCCGCACGTCCTTGGGTGCGAGGGCGACAGCGTCGTCCGCACGCCGAACCTCGACGGGCTGGCCGGTCGCGGCGTGCTGTTTGAGAACTGCTATTGCCCTAGCCCTCTCTGCGTGCCGTCGCGGATGAGCTTCATGACCTCCCGTCACCCGCACCGCAACGAGGTCTGGACAAACGCTTGCTCGTTGCCCTCGGACGTGCCCACCTTCGCCCACGCGCTTGGCGCCGCGGGATACGAGACCGTCCTCGGCGGGCGGATGCACTTCGTTGGGGCGGACCAGCGCCACGGCTTCGAGAAGCGCCTCATCGGCCAGCTCTGCTCCGGTCACATCGGCGGCCGCAATCGGGGGATCCTAGACGAGCTGTTTCCCGGAGCGGGTCAGAGCCTCCCGGCCGTTCAGATCTCAGGCCCAGGTCGCACCGGTTACCAGGCCTACGATGAGGCCGTCACTGAGGGCTGTACCGAGTTCCTCCGCGACCGCTCGGACGACCGCCCGCTGTGCCTGGTGGCGGGATTCGTCATGCCCCACTGCCCGTTCATTTGCCCGCCCGATGACTGGGACTACTACCTCGACCGCGTCACGCTGCCCGACGTGCCCGATGGCTACCACGAATCGCTCCACCCGGCCATGAGGCGCTGGCGCGAAGGCCGCCGCGTTGTCGATCTCACCGATGACGAGATTCGGCGCGCGCGTGCGGGTTACTATGGGCTCGTCACTCACCTCGACCGCATGGTCGGCGAGCTGCTCGATACTCTCAACGAATCCGGTCTGGCCGATAACACCATCGTCATCTACACGAGCGACCACGGGGAAATGGCCGGCGAGCATGGCATGTGGTGGAAGAGCAGCTTCTACGAGGGCTCGGCATCGGTGCCCCTGATCGTCTCCGCGCCCGGGCGATTCGCGGAGGGCGCGCGCATGGCTAACATCACTAACCTCATCGACCTGGGGCCAACGATGGCCGACCTCGCCGGCGCGGACCCAATCCCCGGCGTCGATGGTCGCAGCCTCGCGCCGGTCCTGCGCGGCGAAGCAACCGAGTGGCTCGACGAGACCTTCAGCGAGCACTACCCCTCACAAGGCTTGCCGCCCACGCGCATGATCCGTAGCGGGCCGTGGAAGCTCACGCACTTTGAGGGGGAGAGGCCGCAGCTTTTCAACCTCGATGACGATCCGGACGAGTGGAGCGATCTCGGCGAGGATCCGGCCCACGCCGATGTGCGGGAGCGATTGCAGGCGCGCGTGCTCGAGGGTTGGTCGGGCGAGCACATGGAGCAGACCCTCGCGGCGCGGCAGCAGGGGAATCGTCTGCTGACCCAGTGGTACCAACGCCTCCGCCCCGAGGAACCCGAGCAGTGGGTCGCCGATGCGGAAGACAACGTCTACCCCGAGGCGCGCATTCCGTAAGCTCCCGCGTCTGCGGGCGCGGCGGCCAAGGAACTCACAGTTCCCGCACCGCCACCTGCACCTGCGCGGGGTCGCTCGGCGCGGTGAATACCACCTCCGCGTCCCCGAACACGTATCGAAGCTCGTCCGGCCTCCCCAGACACGGCGCCAGCAGGTCGCGCACGGCTGGGAGGGTGACGTCGTCGGTGACGATCCAGCGCCCGCTGCCGGTGGGATGCACCGCATAGCCCTCCGGGCCTACGCCGGACAGTTCGCGGGGAGCCAATCGGCTCGTGGAGACCACCGTCAGTCCGGCCTCGGCCAGTGCCTGCAGAGCCGCCAAGCACTCCGGCTCCACCCGCTTGCCCACCAAGAAGACCAGCCGAGCGCTGCGGTACAGCTCTGGGTCGGCGGCGGTATGGTCGTAGACGGCCACGTTGTTGGCGGGGAACAACACGCGGTACGGAATTCCCAAAGGGGTGTTGTAGTTGAGTGCCAGCGTAGGGATCGTGCCGTGCGAGACCACGTGCCACACCTTCAGCCAGTAGCGCGTCTCCTCATCGGGGACCAGATTGCTCGCGCCGTAAAGGTTGCGCCGGATCCAGGGGCCGGGGTTCTCCTGCCCCCAGTCGGAGTCCGGGAACCGAACGATGATCACCTCGGGCGCGAACTCCTCGAAGCGAAGCTGCCGCGGGTGCCCGGGCAGGTATTCACGGATGAACTGGCGCGCCACGCGTCCGTAGGCGGAGAGTTCCGCCTGTCCGTCCTTCGCTGCGTACAAGCTCCCCTGGTAGCTGAAGTTCTCGATATACGTGCGCTCCGCGCCCGTCCAGTACGAGATGAGCAGCGCCGAGCGCAGTTCCTCCGGCGAGTGTCCGGGGTAGCCGGGCATGCCCCACAGGTCCACCGAAGTCCAGTGCTGCACGCCGTACTGCTTGGCCGCGCCCATCGCCATCGCGAGGGTCACCGGAGTGATGGTCTCCTTCAGGAGCTTCGGCATCTGAACCAGTCCCGCGCGGGCGAATAGGTGCTGCAGGTCCGGGAGGACGCTCTCGGTGCCGACGACAGGCGTCTGGCCTGGCTCGCCCGCGCGTTTGGCGAAGCCCGGGAACACGCGCTCCATGAGCGTCTGCAGGTTGAGCAGATTGCCCGCGTAGGCGCCCTCCAGCGTGTCGCCTTCCGCGTCGTAGAAGTGCGGCTCAAAGGAGCGCGCGGCCGTAACCCAGATACCGTTACAGATCCAGTGTTCGCACTCGTCAAAGCAGAACCCGAGGAAGCGCGGAGTGGCGAGGCAGCGCTGCACGTACTCGGGCGGTGGTTGGAAGAACCCGCCCGGTTTGCGGTACAGCGTGGGGTCCCCCGGCTCTCGCCCCGACGGCGAGTTCTCCTGGTTGATCAGGAAGCTGTGCCCGTGCTGTGCCGCCCAGCGGTCGAGGCGATCAACGTCCTCCACCGTTGGCGCGCCCCAAAAGTGGTGCATCAGGAAGTCGAACCCGATTTGCTCGAAGGCATCCTGCGCGACCGGGTCGTCGTAGATGTACTTCTTGGAGCCGGCCACATCCACTCCCACGGGCATGGGGTTCGCGGCGGGCTCGGCACGCCCCACGCCCGCAACCACGACCACCAACGCTGCAACGATCAGTACCCAGGGCACGGTCAGCATGCCTCCTGTGTCGGCGCGAATTCGGCGAGTGGTCGCAAGGTTCTGGGGCCATCCGTGCAGTCTCGCACCTTGTCTGGTCAGACGGCCCTGTCCCCTCCGTCAGATCCGGTAGAGCGGCTGCGGCGGACCCGATTCATCGATCGCCCATGGCACCCACACCAGCCCGAACGCGCGCATCATCGTGTCGCTCTTGCGCGGCGGCACGGTTAGTTCCGCCACTTCGAACTCGCTTGGGTCAGGCTGCGCCTGGAGGTCGGCGATGGCGAGCCGACATTCCTCCTCCAGAGCATCCAGATTCGCTTGCTCTTCGACCAACGTCTCCTTCGCCCTGCCCACGTCGTCGCGTTGCTGCATCGAGCGCCCCGCGCCTCGCAACGCGCTTGTCGCGCGGCTGACGTTGCGTTGGCTGGTGAGCTTGCGCCCAAAGAGCGCGCCGACCAGCGTCGCCCCAACCGAGATGGTTGCCTGCAGCGCGTGCTGGTTCGCCTCCGATTTCTCTCTCGAGACCTTATCCTCGGCGCGGCGGATGCGGTCGCGGATCTGCTTGATCTTCGATTCGTACCTTGTCCGCAGCTTCGCGACCTCGAGGTCGCGCTTCTCTCGCTCCAGGTGGCTCAGCCCCGCGCGGAACGTCCCCTCGTCCTCACCTGGTTTGCTCGTTCTTTTTAGCGCGGCGCACGTGAGGAGCGTCACCGGCAGGCAGCGGTATATGTAGTCAACGCAGCCCTTCTGCCACGCCTTGTAGCTCTTGGCCCGGCTGGCTGCGGCCGGTACGGAGCCGTACTCCGCGGCTAGCTGCGCCGGATGGCGATCCAAGGCGATGTCCTGAGCGTTGATGGGCTGCGCGTCATCCCAAGCTACCGCGCCACCTTCATCAGGGACGCTCGCCAGCAGAACGACACCGCGCTACTCGTCGAGTTTCACGCCCACTCGCACGTAATGCGCCTGCGCTGAGGCAATGATCTGGGGCCGGTACATGATCCGCGCGGAGGATGGGGGAGACGCGGCAATTGGGAGGAAGTACTGCTCGACCTCCGCCGGCATGGGCGGGCGATCGTTTGCCGGCTCCGGCTCGGGTACGGGTGGTGCCGCGGCCGCCGGCGTTTGCACGGGCGCGGGGGCGGCCGTTGTGGGTGTGGCTTGGAGGCCGGCGGTCAACTGCTGGATCTGCGACCGCGTCAGCGGCCCGCGAAGGTAAGACATCGCCCACCGCGTGTGGAAGACTACGGGCGCCTCCTCGTGAACGTTGTGCATCAGGAAGACGCGCTTGCCCAGGCCTGATAGCACGTCGTCGATCTGGGCCCGGTTGAAGCCGCCGCCCGCCGTGGCCGCAACGCCCTCAAGGCCATCCAACACTCGCGCCTTGTCCCGCTCGGTCTGCAGCCGTCCGATGAACCATGTCCCCGTGTTCGCCAGGCCCTTGTAATCCAGGTCCACTGGGTTCTGCGTCGCCAGCAGGATGCCCAGGCCAAATGCTCTCGCCTGCTTCAGCAGCATCAGCATCGGGCGCTTGCACGGCGGCGTCGCGACGGGCGGGAAGTAACCGAAGATCTCGTCCATGTATAGCAGCGCGCGCAGGCTTGATGTCCCGGGTTGGCGCCGCACCCACGCCAGCACCTCATTCAGCAGGAGCGTCAGGAAGAACATCCGCTCGGCATCGGAGAGATGCGCGATGTTGATGATGGAAAGCCGCGGCCGGCCATCCGGCGCGTGAAGCAGGAGGTCGACATCCATCGGATCGCCCTCGAGCCATGCGCTGAAGCCTGGCGATGCCAGCAGGTTATTGAGACTCACCGCCAGGTCGAAGCGATCCTTCGATGGATACACCGACTCCAGATCCAGCACACCAACGCGGTCAAACGGCGGGTCTTGGATATCGCGCACGAGCGACGGCAGGTCGAGATCCTTGCCTTCGCTCCACGCGCGGTGCACGATGTTCGAAAGCAAGATGTGTTCGCGGCTGCGAACGGGATCCGGGTCCAGCCCAACCAGCGCCAACAGGCCCGATACCGCGCCCTGCACGCGATCGTTGAGGGCCTCGGAATCTCCAGCCAACTCCGGCCCCGGCGCGCTGAACGACTTCAGCACGTTCAGCGGCACGCCCGTCGTGCTTCCCGGGGTGTAGACCACGGTATCCGAGGCTGCCTTCAGCCTCGCAATTCGCTCTCCGTCCTGATCCCATTCGGCGAGGCCCTCGCGCCACTGAGTAGCGGTCTCCTTGGCGAAATCGTCGGGCGTCATGCCCGCGCGAGCCGCCTGGTCGTCGTCGATCCACGGGCGGAAGTCCTCCGGCCGAAGCTCGGGGAACGTCAGCATCAGGTTGCCGAGATCGCCCTTCACGTCGATGACGATCGCCGGCACCCCATCGATCGCCGCCTCCTCGAGCAGCGACACGCACAGCCCCGTCTTGCCGCTCCCCGTCATCCCCACGCAAATGCCGTGCGTTGTCAGATCCTTCGAGTCGTACAGCAGCAGATCATCCAGGATCTTCCCGGCGGTCATATCGTATTCGCGACCCAGGTAGAGCGAGCCCAGCTTCTCGTAATCGTGCATGCCTGGCTTGATCCTCCCGCTGGTGTCTTCGGTTCACGCGCCTGCGAATGGAATGTCGCCGAACGCCTCGAGGTAGCTCGCGACGTTGCCTGCGCCGGCTCCCGCCACGAGGCTGAGATAGTCCGGGGTCAGGAAGTCGATGGGGATCTGCGATTCCCACACGACGTCTTCATCATCGTCGAGCGCGAGTCGGCCAAATGAATCGCCATAGTTCCTCTGCAGGAGGCTGGCGGCGACGCCCGCATACTCCGACGGCGGCGCGTTCGGGCCAGGTGGCATCCCGCCGATCTGGCAGTAAGTGTAGACCATGCCCTTGTAGATCTTCGTCCGGATTACGACGTCGTTGTCGTATGGCACCTCAAACAGGTTCTCGCCCTCGGTGTACTTGAGGCCCGATTGGTCGAGGAGGCCCTTCAGTTGGGCGAGCTGCGTTGTCTCGTCGCCTTCGGGGAAGAGGTGCTCGACGGAACTCAGCTCCTGCCCGTCTAGAAGCTGCTGCCAGCGAGCGGCCTCATTCGCGCCGGCCATGGCGAGAGACGCGACGTGTCCGGGCGTCACCGCGAAGATCGGCACCAGCTCTTCCCAGTACATCATCTTCCCGCCGTCCGTCTCGTTCACCGTGTACTTGCCGACGGGCGCGTCGTATGTGAGTCGCAACGCATCGAAGGCGTAACCATCCTGCTCCTCGACGGTGTTGCCTGGCAGCGGCCCCAGCGACGTGAAGATCCGCAGGAACTCCTGCAGCTCCTGGGCCGCCACTGTCGTGCCGTTGTCGAAGTCCATCGAGTACAAGCCCGGCACCATCTCCTCGTACTTGAGCCCAGCGTCGTCAAGCAGCCTGGCGACGGGGCTGGTGGAGGTGTCGACCACCAGCGGCTTGGGATCGTCGCTCGGGTCTGACTTGAGCCAGTCGCGCAACACGTTCGAGGGTATGGCGAGTTTCGTATCGCCGTAGCTCACGCGCAGACGCAGCACGGTAACTGCTATCACCTTGCCGTCGGCATCGACGATCGGCCCGCCGCTGTTGCCGTTCTCGATGTCGGCGTCATGTTCGATCATCTTGCGATTGTCCCATATCCGGTGCGCCGAGACCGTCCCGCTGCGTATCGACAACTCGGGCATGCCCAACGGATGCCCGCACGCGTAGACGCGCGACGTCTCCTTTGCTGCGTCGGAGTCGTTGAGTTGCAGGTGCGCGTCCGGAGTCCGGCTGACGCGCAACAGCGCGAGATCGAGTTCTTGGTTCTCACGGACGACCTCGGCGTCAACCGATTCTTCCTGGGAGGTTCCGGCGTGAAGCACTAGCCGCACGACGCGGTTAGTGCCCGTGAGTGGAGTCCCGTCCTCGTCATGCTGGGTCATGCTGATGACATGAGCGTTGGTTACGGCGTAGCCATCGTCAGAGATAAAGAACCCGCTGCCAGTGCCGTCCCAGCGTTGCCCACCGGCCAAGTCGAGCGTCAACTCAACCAACACGACCGCGTCCTTGACGCGATCGACTGTGTCGTCGGACAGTTCGCCTGACGACGTGGCAGGGGTCGGGGTGGTAGTGGTGGTCGGCCCCGTGCCGCCGTCATTTGCTGGAGGAACCGTGGGGCACCCGCTCAGCGCGACAGCGACGATCACCATCGGAACCAGCGCAGCCATCTTCACTGCTGATAAACGCCTCATCTGTATCCGCCCCCCAAAGTGCTACACCGTCGTTTACCAAGCAACCCATACCTTGACCACCAAAGTTCCAGCATCCTGCCCAAAACGAAACAGGCCACGGGCGTGAGCCGCGTGGCCTGTCATGGATGCGTGGGGGTCTATTGGACTCGCGCTAGAAGGTGCGGGTAAGCTGGTCTTGGTTCGCGCCATCCGGATCGGCGACCCAAAGCTGGCGGTCACGCGTGAAACAGATGCGCGTGCCGTCTGGCTTCCACTGCGGGTAACCGTCCGAGCGACCGTCGCTGGTAATCTGCGTCAAACCCGTGCCGTCCGGCGCGATGCTCCAGATATCGAAGTCGCCCGCGCGGTTGGACGCGAAGAGGATCTTCGTGCCATCCGGCGACCACGCCGGATGCTCGTCGCGCGAGGTCGACGTGGTGATCTGTGTCAACCCGCCGGTCGTCAGGTCGACGATCCAGATGTCCGTGTTGCCTGCCCGGTCCGACTGGAAAGCCACGCGGTTGCCGTCCGGGGCGAAGGAAGCCCACTGGTCGTTGGCCGTGTCGGTGGTGACGGGCGTCTGGGTGGCGGGCGTCGCCAGCGCCAGGATGTAGATGTCGTTGTTGCCGTCGCGGTTCGTCGTGAACAGCAGCCGGTCGCCCGTTGGCGACCAGGCGGGCTGCCCGTCTGATGCCGGATCGGTGGTGAGTTGGTCGAGGCGATTACGGTCCCCGCCCTGCGCGTTGATGAGGTAGATATCCTCGCTCACCGAGCGCCTCGAGCCGATCGCGACTGTCGCGCCATCAGGGCTGTACGTGGGGTGGAAGCCGCCCTCGTCCGTGAGGTCGGCGTCATTGTCCGACGGCGTGAGCGCTGTAACAGAGCCGCCCCGCTCGTTGATTGTGCTGACGTAGCGCAGGCCGTTGCCGCCGAAGCTGGCGAAGGCGACAAGCCCGGTTGGTCCGAACCCGCAGCGCTCCGACAGAGTGAAGAACGCGACGCTCTCGCCGCTCGAACTGCATCCGGCAAGTACAACAGACGCAAACAGTGGTATAAGGACTATGGACGCCAGTACCAGGGACCTTCTCGTCATGAAAGCACTCCCTTTGCCCCGGCTGTCTCGGGGCTGGGCAACGTGTAAGCCGTTAGTGCGCCGTCAGGGATCAGATATCCTGCCGGGTGCAGTGCGCCTGTTATATGGACATTGCTGAGCGCCCTTAGTTTCGCGCCAGATTATAGCCCGTCCCGTAGGGAGGGTCAAGGGAACGTAAGAGCCGCCGGGAGCACTTATCAGAGTAGGAGAACGCCCGAAATGCACTCGCAACATCTCACACAACATCAGGTGGGTCTCCGCCTCCCCCGCAACGCGGTGGAGGGCGTCGGGTTGTCAACGCAGGATGGTTGTGCTACTATCACCCGCGTTTGGCGTGGTCGGGGGCCCTTAAGCATCTGGGGGGAATCACGTGGAGCCTGACCGACCCTTTGGAGACGGAGTTCGCGCCGAGCGGGTCCTGATCATCGACAGCGATCCGGCGGTCCGCCACGCCATCAGGCAAGGCCTCTTGCGCGATGGCTTTGACGTAATCGAGGCCGACGATGGCTACGATGGACGGGCCAAAGCCCTCTCTGAATCCCCATCGGTTGTCCTTCTTGAGCTGGTCCTGCCCCGAATGAGCGGCCTGGAGGTCTGCCAGCGTCTCAAGGAGGGGATCACCACTCAGCAGATACCGATAATCGTCCTGACCCAGCGCAATCGCGTTGAGGACAAGTTGCGCGCGATAGAGGCTGGTGCGGACGATTACCTCTCAAAGCCCGTCGACGTCCGCGAGGTCTGCGCGCGGATTCGCGGTATCATCCGCCGCTCGAAGCGCGACCGAGGCGCCAGCCCGCTTACTGGTCTGCCGGGCAACGTCGTGCTCGAGCAAGAGATCGCCGAGCGCGTCGCCAAGCCCGGCCAGCTCGCGGTTGTTCACCTCGATCTCAACAACTTCAAGCCGTACAACGACTACTATAGCTACAAGCGAGGCGATCAAGTCCTGCGCCTGACCGCCCAACTCATTACCGAAGCCGCTCGCGGAAGCGGTGATCCGGATACGTTTGTCTCTCACCTTGGCGGCGACGATTTCTTCGTCGTCACTACGCCGGATCGCGCCGACGCCATCGCGAACCGCGCGCTCCAGGGGTTCGACGCCCTCATCCCGCTGCATTACGACGATGAGGACCGTCGCGTCGGCTACATTACGGCCGCCAACAGACAGGGACTCGAGCAGAACTTCCCGCTCATGTCCCTCGCCGCGTGCATCGCCACGAACGAGGCGCCCCACATCACCCACCCCGGCCAGATAGCTCAGACGCTGACCGAGCTAAAGAGCGTTGCCAAGCGTGCCGGGCGCAGTGCCGTGGTTCGCGACCGAAGGGGTTCAGTCCGGAAGGGGGCCGCGCAGCCCGGGGCGAATACTCCCGCGGATGAGAGTACGCCGGATGGTGCGGACGACTCCGAGCACGCAGCGGCCGAGGCGTCTAGCACGGAGCGAGTTTACTAACGATGGGGAGGCCCGGGGTACATGGCCAGTAAGATCCTGATGGTCGACGACGAGCGCGACCTGGTCTTTGCGACCAAGCTGTATCTGGAGGCAGAAGACTACGAGGTCCTGCCGGCCTATGATGGCGCCCAGGCGCTGGAGCTTCTTGAGGATCCGGCGAACAGGCCGGATCTTATCATCCTGGACGTATTCATGCCGCGGATGTCGGGCTGGGACGTGCTGCGGATGGTGCGAGGCCGTGACGAGTGGCGCGCCATCCCCGTCATCATGCTCACCGCCGCCGGTCAGGACGCCGACAAGGCCCGCGGTTGGGATCTTGGCGTCGATTGGTACCAGACAAAACCATTTGACCCTAAGGATCTGCTTGTCGTCTTGGAGCGCGTCATCTCCGCGGCCGGCGAGCAAGCTGACGAAGACCGCCTTCTCGACCAGTGATAGGTTCTCCCAGAGGCACTCGCTCGTCCCTTAAGCGCCCTGCCGCGAATGCCGCGCCGGTCGCCTGATCTGGGGGCTTTGGCATCACCACCGGAATCCTCATCGCCTTGGCCGCCGCCTGCTGCGTAGCCGTGGCGCACGCGATGGCCAAGGACGTCCTCCACAAGCTTCCACTCACCCAGTTCTACGCCGTCAGGACGGGCGCTGGAGCCATCGTCTCGTTCGCCGCCGTGGTTCTCCTGGGCGACCTGCCCGTGCTGCTCAGCATGTCCGCGCCCGCGCTGCTGATCGTCTTCGGCGCCGGCTTGCTTGTGCCGCTGCTGGTCAACCTACTCTCGTTCTGGTCGATGCGCCGCATGCCCCTCAACGTCCACGCGCCGCTGTTTCGCACCTACGTCGTCAGCGTGTTCATCCTCTCGCTCTTCTTCCTCAAGGATGAAGTCTGGACGCCACTCTCCGCTAGCGCGGTCATCGTGACTTTCATCGGAGTGGTCGCGTTCACAGCGGCCAAGAAGCCCGACCGGCACCACAAGACACCCCTAAAGGCGATCATCGTCTGCCTCATCGGGGCGTTCTGCTTCGCGGTCGGCAAGATCCTCTGGAAGAAAATGGGGGCCGTCGCGTCGCCGGCGATCATCACCTTCGCCGGCACGATGACCTGCGCGGTCATCTTCAACATCGCCTACGCCGTCGACCGACCGGAGACGGGCCCGGTTAAGGACCAGCTCATAGCCATCATCTCGGGCATTCTCGTCTTCGTCGGCGGAAACATGCTTGTGATCACGGCGCTCCAACACGCGCCGACCGCCGTCGTCAGTGCCATCCACTCCACCAGCGCCCTCTTGATCGCCGCGCTCGCCTTCGTGTTTCTGGGCGAGCGATGGACGAGATGGCAGGCCATGGCGGCGCTCATCATCGTCGCCGGCCTCGTGATGCTCTTCTTCAGGTGAGCCCTACGGAACTTGCAGCGTCCCCACTCGGCCGCCGTCCATCACGCTAACCGTGCGCGTCGCGGCGTCCCAGCCCACCTCAGCGCCCAGCGCCTCGGCCACGAACCGCATCGGCACGAAGGTCCGGCTGCCCTTGATCTCCGGCGGAGCGTCTAGCCTGACGGTCTCGCCATCGACGTGGCCCACCGTGTTGCCGATCTCGATCTCAACCCGGTTGTCGCCGCGCGTCGCCGTGATTCGTTTGGCGGCGGAGTTGTACTTCACATCCGCGCCCAGCCATTCGAATATCGCCCTCAGCGGCACCAGCGTCCGACCGCCCTCAATGTACGGATCCGCGTCTGATGGGATCGAATCGCCCGCGCCCGCCGTCGGCGCCGCCCATCCGGTCGCTCCCGGCAGCAGGAAACTCACCAACGCCAGCGGCCGAGCATCGCGATCCGGGAATCGCAGCTTGAATGGGATCTTCTCATCCGTGCCGATGAGGTCGGCCAGGATGTCATGCACGTCCGGGTTCGGACAGGCGAAGTGCTGGCCATAGAACTCGTACAGCCCGTCGCCCTCGTCGGAGATGCTCGTGCCCGTCAGCGCGATCTCAAACACGGTGCCCGCCGCCACCGGCGTCTTGTCCACGATCTGTATCAGCGCGTAAGGCGGCGCAGCCTCGACAGTCCGCTCCTCAATCCTCAACTCGTACGTGAAGCCCCACTCGTAGTTGAAACCCTCAATCTGACCCGAAAGCGGCTCCGGCGCGCCGCCCCGAGTGGCGCTCGCCAGCAGACATAGCGTCCCGTCCGAGCACTCCTGCTGATACGGCGCTACGTATATTGTCTTCTCAACCGCCGCATCCGCCGGCCCTGCCAAGACAAGCCCGACAACGGCGAGGGCAATGGCGAATGCAGTCAGGATCATCGGCAGTCGTGACTTCGCATCGTTGGTCATCAGAAATACCTCTGCTGGCGTGCGACACAGTCTGGTGGCTCTGGTTCTCAGAACACCATTCCCGCCCGTGTCGTCACGCCGATCGAAGAATCACTCTATCTCAAAGGGGACGTGTGTCGTGGCGCTCCAGTTCCCTGCGTTGTCGCGCGCCCGGATGTGGAAGCAGTAATGCCCGGGCTCAAGGCCCGTGAATTCCGTCGACGTATCGGTGCCGGTAATCGTCTCCGGCGGCACTGTCGCGTTGTCTGAATCTAGCGCCCAACTATAGCCGCTCACGCCGCTCGCGTCCGACGGCGCGGACCATCTGAGGCCGGCGCTTTCGGCCGTGCGCGAGTACATCGCGTAGTCGTCGATGATGACCGCCCCATCGGCATTCGGCACCCTCAGGTTCAGGAACAGCCGGTGCGGATCCTGGTTCGCGCCGACGGCCTTCGCGAGGTCCACCGTTGCTGTCTGCCACTCATCGCTGACGCTGAGGCTCCCCAGTTGCGCCCACGCCTCGCTCGAGCCGTTGAACGCCGTCGCCATCAGCGCCATCGACCCGCCGCGCGCATTCTCCCCCCGGTACCTGAATCGCAGCATCGGGAAGCGTCTCCACTCCTCGCCGAAGTCCTCCAGCATCCCGTAGACAGAGCCACTTCGGTCGCGCAGATCAGTCAGCTCGATGCACCCGGGGCCCGTCGCGCCGCCTGAGTCGAGGCGTCTCACCTGACAGCTCAGAAAGTTGCCCCACTCGCCGACATTGTCCTCAAACCCGTTCGCGGCCATCACCTCGACGGGCACGTAACTCACCACCGGAGCCGGCGGGGGCTCCGTGTCGGCCGCGTGGTCGACGGTCCAACTCCATTCCAGCGGCGCCATCTCGTTGCCAGCCAAGTCCCCCGCCGCGAGCGTGCAAGCAACGGTCGCGCCGTCACTCGCGATCGGCCCTGGCGACGTGAACGAAACCTGCCCAGACGCCGCGTCGTGCGTCAGCTCGCGATCCACGATGGAGTAGACCGCCTCGCCCACCGTCAGCCGAATGTCGGCCGGGCTGATGCCTGACCCCTCATCAGTCAGCGTCGCCGAGATCACTCTCGTGCACGCCGCCTCGCTGGGCGCCGGGCTGACGTTCTGAGCCGTCGGCGGCGCTTCATCGGTCGGCACCTCGGTCGCCGGCACGAGGTCCACGTTGTCGAGCCAATAGCACGTGCCGCGCCGGTTGCCGGGCCAGCCGGTGCTCGCGAACGCGATCCGCGTCACCGGGAGCGATGCCTGTCCCGGGAATGCCTTCTTCAGCAAGCCCAGCAGATCCACCGTCGCCGAGTGCCACGCGTCATCCGCCGTCGCCTCGATGTCGCCGATCACGGGCCAAGTGGTGTCGCTGTCAGTGAATCGGATCTGCCGTTTCGATCCATCGACCTCGACAACGATGTCCACCCGGGCCTCGTCGTCGATGCGGTAATCGAACCGTAGCGTCGGGTAGCGCGTCGCCTCGAATGGCACCCCGGTGAGCTCCGCGCCGAAAGGTCCGCCAATCTTCGCGTTCTGCACTTCCTCGCACCAGTCGCCGTCGCGCGCCTCGCGAGCAATCCTGATCTCAGCTCCTGAATCCACGCCCCAGGGCTTCAGCGCCATGTCTTGGGGCGCGTTGTCGGGGGGGGGCGCTGTGGGCCCCGTCCTGAATGCCAGATTGCGGAGTTGGTACGTCGCTCCGGCCCAGTTGCCGCCGATCCCGGCGTGTAGGTACCCTTCGCGCGAGCGGCTCCCGAAGCGCAGCGCCTCCAGCACGGGCGCGTCGGAGTAGGGGAGGAGCATCCCGCCGAGATCTACTGTCGCGCGGTGCCACTTCCCATCCGGCTTCGCCTCGATGTCGCCCACTGTCTCGATGCCGCGGATCATTTCCACCGGCCCGGTCATGCGCGCGCGGAACGTCCGCCCGTCGACGATGGGAAACGCGTCGATCTTCACGCCTTCGGGGATCGCGTATTCGAATTCGAGGATTGGGGTCGTGGCGAGGTCGATGTCGCCCGTCGGCGCCTCAACCGCAAACGTCCCTCCCGCCGCCACGTTGGTGATCGTGACGCCCTGTCCGCCGCTCGCCACGCGCGACCCTGAGCTGATCGATCGCCATCCGGCTTCTGATGCCGAGCCCACTTCCGCGCCCCGGCCATGCTCAGGAGCTTTCGGGCGCTCATAGTACACGCGCGCTCGCGCGATTGTCAGTCCGTTCTCCACCGTCCATATCCCAACCGCGCCGCCTGGGAGTGGGGCTGCGTCCTCGTATTCGGCCACCAGCTTCCCGTCGACAAACAGGCGCGCCGCGTTGCCCGCGCGCTCGGCGCGAACATGCCACCACTCCTTATGGAGCTGGCTTGCCTCCGGCCCGCTGATGACTTGGCTCCCAAGCCCGTCGAGGATGTCGGGCAACGTCAGATCAGGCGTCTGGGTGACCACCTCGCCCTGTCGGAATATGCCGCTCGCCCGGTTCTTCCAGCCACCGAGCACGAAGCTGTAGCCCGTGCCGGGCGTCTCGTTCTGCGCGCAGAGCGTCACGAAGATGTTGCTCGGACCCTGATAGAACGGCGCCCACGGCTGGTCCATCGGGATACCGGCAAAGAACTCCACCACAACATCGCCCTCGAACTCGTCTCGCGTCCAGATCGCCGCCATCTCGGGGTCGCGGCCGTTGAACCACGCCCACCGTGGCGTGCATGCCCATCGGCTGCGCACGCGCCAGTCGCCCTGCCCAATGCTCCACTCCGTCGGCGCCGAGCGGAATGCCGAGTCGATCACGTTCGCCGATGCGATCGACAGCGCTCGTGTTTGAGATGCCGGGCCGGAGAAGCCCACCTTGCCGCCACCTAGCGGCGCGTCGTCCTCGAAGCCCAACACGGTCGCCCCGTCCGCCACCGCCTCCACGGTCGCGCCGCGCCGGCGCAATCGCAGGTCTGAGGTCCTGGCAACCGAGCCTGTCGCCTTCACCTCGGCGCCTCTGGAGAGTTCCAGCGCGAGCGCATCGCCCTCGCCTGGACTCATCGCCAGCCGGTATCCTGCCTGCGCGTCTGGCGGCGGCTGCGATGTCTGCCCGTCGCTCGGCACGCAGATGTGCAGCGTGGAGGGCTGCGCGAGGGCCTTTTCGTCAGCGTCCCATATCAACTCAACGTCGCCCCAGAAGTAGCCGGCGTGCCAGGCCGAATCTCCAGCGCGCTTCCACTGGCTGTTCTCATCAGACCACTCCTGCATGTAGTGGTCGTTGAGAAACGAACTCGTCGCCGCGTCGTCCGCCCGCGCGAGCACGGTACGCGGCGTCTGCTTCGCCCCGGGGTAGATCGCCACGTCATCGAACGCAACCGGCGTCGCGCCGGTGACGGTCAGCAGCGCCTTGCCATGGGCGAGTCCCGGCGCGTCGGCGGCGATCACCTCCACGCCGTCGATCGTGCCCGTCACTCGCCCCTCCACAGCCGAGATCGACATGCGGTGCCACTCGTCGGCGTCCATCCGCCATTCCGACTTGGCAAGTGCCTTGTCTTTCCCCCCGGTTCGCGCGACGATCTCAACGCGCCCGTTAGGACGCTCGGCGTACGTGAATCGCAGCGCGTGGTAGTTCGCGTTATCGTGCAGCCCCAGTCCCACCCCAAACGCCGTCGCTTCCGCGTCCGGCCGGACTGACGCCTCGACGGTGTGGTCCTCCCAGAACCAATCGCCCGCCGACGCCACGGCGTCCGTCTTCTCCGCGCCAGACCCCGCGAACTGAAACGCGTTTGCGCTGAATGCCGCCACGCCGGTCGCCGACAGAGCCCACTCGCCCGCTTCCGCCGCCCACGGGTTCTCCTCGTCGTCGCCGCGCATGAAGTCATCAGCGAACACGGCCTCGCCGACGGGCTGGCACCAGATCGCCTCCAGGTCCTCCGGTTGCCCGTCGACCACGCCCCACGTCCCCCCAACGGGCACGTCGCACTTGCCGCGAGCGATCGTCGTCGCGCCATACGCCACCGACACGCGCCCGTCCCGCACCTTCAGCACGATGTCGCCCGACGCAACCGGCTTGCGCGACTTGCCCCGCGCCACAACGGCGTCGGCGCCGTCGCGTCGGATGGTCACGGTGCATGAGGTCGGCTTCAGCTCAAATCCGAGGGAGTTGCTCTCGTCGAGGCGTGACGCGAGGATCGTCAGCCCGGCTCGCTCGTTGACGAGATCTGCCGGGACTACGAGGTTGTAAGGAGCCTCACACGCGTCGCCCGACAGCGCCGGCGTGGGCGATGCAGCATGAGCGGGCATCAGCAACAGCAGCACGGCGAGAAGCATTGGCGTGAGTGATCTCCGGGCGCGGCGTGCTTGTTCTCAACAAACTGGTCCCCGGAGAGTTCGTTCGCGGTCGTCTCGGACCTTGTTTGTCGTCGCCTCCTACACGCTCATCCACGCTGGATCGCACACGCGCGCGACCTCGATCGGTGAGGTGATGCCCTCCAACGCCTTGCGGATCCCATCCGCGAAGAGCGTCGTCATGCCGCCCGCCACGCCCGCCGCGTGGACGGCCTCGAGGTCGGCCCCCTGGGCGATCAGGCTGGCTACCTCCGGCTCCACGGCCAGCACCTCGAACAGCGCCGTCTGGCGCCAGAACCCCACCCCTCGGCAGCGCTCGCAACCCGCGCCCTGGACAAACGTCGCGTCTGCCTGCCATTCGAGGCCTCCCGCCTCGGCTCGACGTCTCCACGCCGACACGGTCTCGTCGTCCACGGGCAGCTTCTCGCGGCAGTGCTCGCAGACTTTCCGCACCAGTCGCTGGTTGACCGATGCGATGAGGCTGTGGCCGAAGAGAAACGGCTCGATGCCGGCGTCGAGCACCCGCTGGATGTTGCCGAGCGCATCATTGGCGTGAAGCTGGACCAGCACGAGGTGACCGGTCAGCCCGGCCTCGACCGCCAAGTTCGCAGACTCGCGATCGGGGACATCGCCTATGGCGATGATGTCGGGATCGGCCCGCATGACGCTTTGGAGCGCGTTCGCAACCGAGAGCCCAGCGCGCGGGTTCGTCTGGACCTGAACGGCGCCCGGCAGAAGGTGATAGACGGTGCTCTCGACCGTTATCACCGCGTTCTCGTCGGACTGGGCGTGCATGACCGCGGAGTAGAGCACGGTGGTCTTCCCCGAACCGGTGGGGCCGCCGAAGATGATGATCCCCGTCGGTTGGACCAAGGCCCGCTCGAGCCGCTCGCGGTCGGGATCGGACATGCCGAGATCGCCGAGGGAGAGATCGAGAAGACTCTCCGAGACGATCCTCAACGATAGCTTCTCGCCGAGCGGAGTGGGCAGCGACTGGACGATGGCACTGAGTGCGTGACCGCCGTGGAGCGTCTCCTGGATGCGGCCCATCTGAGCGCTGGCCCGATCGGCAATGTCCATGCCGGCGAGGAGCTTCAGACGCCCGACCAACGCGGCGAACACATCGCGCGGGAGATCGGTCACGGTTCGGAGCACGCCGTCGATCCGCAAGCGCAGCCGCCCGCCAGAGCGCGATGGGTCGAGATGAACGTCGCTGGAGGGGGGCATCACGGCGGCCAGCAACACCCTATGGGCGAGGGAGGCGACGCCGTCGCGGGCGTCGTCAGGGCTGGCGCCGAGCGGCAACTCCCCGCCCGCCGCTCCCTCGGGCGCCCATCCCATGACGGCCTCGACGGCGGCCTCGACCGCCTCTTCGTCCGCCGGAGAGCCAGCCGGATCGGGGCTCTCTAGGAATCGCTCAAGGTCGGCCCGGTACATCCGCCACTGCCGGCCCGCCTTGAACGCTTTGATTCTCCCCTGCGCGATCCATCGGTAGAGCGTCGTCCGCGTCGTGTTGAGGAAGTCCTGCGCTTGCCTGAAGTCCAGCACATCTCCGCCAGCCTCCATGTCCCGGTCCATTGCCCGGCCTCCGTACTATCCATAGATATCTATAAGATACTAATAACCTTTATGGGTATAAACGTCAACCCCTTTCCCACACAGGACAACAGAACGTCCACTGGGAACTCCACCACACGCTCACATGAAGCACCCCAACTCACTCCCACCACCCCCCATGACCGACCACCTCATCGACGCCGATGAGCGACTTCGGCTGCACTGGGCGGTGGTGCCCGGCGGGTTGGTGGTTTTCGGGTTGCTGGCAGTGGCGCAACACGGGCTGAGCACATTGCTCGGAGGCGGGCCGCCGCGTTACCCGACGGCGGCGATAGCGCCGGCGATCTTCATGGTCGGAGGGGCGTATCTCGCGGATCAGTTTCTGCCCGCAACGGGGCTGATCGGGAGGTGGGGAGCGGGGATGGGCTCGGGTGCGCTGCTCTCGTTCGGGGGAGTATCGCTGCTGCCAGCCATCTGCTGCTCGGCCAACGGCAACACCGGCTGGGTTCCGCTCCTGGTGCTGTCGCTCCTGCTGGGCGCGATGGGAACGATCGCGGGTGGGCTGATGGCCGTCGCGGCCCGAGCGGAGCGGGGGCGTCTGCCGCGGATGATGCTCGCGCCGGCGCTGGCGGTCGTGCCGTTCATGGTCTTCACGCCCTGGCTCTACATGCTGACGCAGGGAGGGAACACGCCGCTGACGGCGTGGTTCGTGGCGAACTACCAAGCGCTTTGGGTGGCAACCGGCGCGGGGGTGGTCTGGTCGGCGGCGGTCGGTCTGGTCGCGTCCTTCGGCCTCTGGATGACGGAGCGCCCTCGCTGAATCGAAAGCGGCGAGGCCAATCGGCCTCGCCGCTTTCGCACTGTAGGAGGGGTTTCAACCCCGACCGCCGTTACTCGCCTTGCGCGACCGCCCAGAGGCACCCGCGCTTCAGCATGAGCTGGAATGTCTCGTTCTTGCACGCCTCGGGGTCATGCCCGAGCGCGATATACACGACCGTGCCCTCGCCCCACGTCTTCGTCCACGCCACCGGCATCTTGTCGCCCTGCCAGAGCGCCGACGCGAGGATGTCCACGCGCGGATCGTAATCGGTGATGTACTGCTCGTCCTTCACGCAGAACTCGCTAAGACCCTCGGTGATCGGGTGCTCCGGATCGACCACGCTGACCTGGTAATCGCGATACGCCGGGTGCGTGATGAACCATCCGCCGACCATCGCCCGATACTCCGGGCAACCGCGGAAGCTGTCTCCCGCCGAGTGGATCCCAAGGTACGCCTTCCCGGACGCGACCCAGTTCAGCAGGCCATTCTTCTGCGCGTCGGATATTTCGCCGACCGTGTAGTAGAACACGATCAGGTCGTACTCATCCAAGCCCGGCGCCTCCAGCACCGACAGGTCCTCGTCGACGCGCGTGACGTCCAGCTCCTCCATCCCTCGCAGCACCGGCTCGACAACATCCGCGCAGCCTATCGCATCGTGGATCTCTCCACCGGCAAATAACAGCGTCTTGATCTTAGACACGGTGTATCTTCCTTTCTTCCCTCACCCAGGAAACTCGTAGAGTTGCCAGGGCGAGGGTTCCGTATCTTGCAGGGCTTGCCCTTCACCGTGAGGAACGAGCAGAACCACATCACGAGCACCAAACGCGGCGGCTTTACGTCGCTGTGCGAGTTGACAAGGAGACCCTCGATGGCTGACAAGCTGCGCTGCGGAATCATCGGCACGGGCATGATCGGCAAGACCCATGTCAACCGCTACAACGACATCGCCGAGGCTGAGATCGTCGCGGTCTGCGACCTCAGGGAAGACGAGGCCCAGCGAGTCGCCGCCGCGAATGGCATCCCCGCCGTCTACGTCGACTACAAGGAGATGCTGAAGATCGAGGAGATCGACATCATCGATGTCTGCCTCCCGAACGAACTCCACTGCCCCGTCACCTGCGATGCGCTCAAGGCCGGCAAGCACGTCTACTGCGAGAAGCCCATGGCCAACAGCGCGGCCGAGGCCCGAAAAATGCTCAAGACCGCCGAAGAGACCGGCAATACGCTCATGATCCAGCTCGGCACTCTCTTCGGCAACGATGCCCACGCCGCCAAGCGCGTGATAGACGCCGGAATGCTCGGCAAGATCTACTACGCCAAGTCCAGCTACTACCGTCGCCGCGGCCGGTGCTACGTTGATGGCTACGCGACCCCCGCCTTCGTGCAGAAGGAGGTCGCCGGTGGCGGCGCGCTCGCCGACATGGGCGTCTACCACCTCGGGCTGATGGTCTGGTTGCTTGGAAACCCGGAAGTGAAGACGGTCTCCGCCAGCACCTTCCAGGAAATCCCGATGGACAAGAAGCGCGCCAAGGAGTCCGGCTACAGCGTCGAAGAGTTCGCCACGGGCTTCATCCGCTTCGAGGGCGACATCACCATGTTCTTCGAGGAAGCGTGGGCCACGCACATGGAGGGCGAGGGCACAGGTTTCCGCGTCTTCGGCTCCGAGGGCGGCGTGCGGGTCGATCCCTTCGCCTTCTACACCGACATCGGCGGCATGCAGGCGGACGTCAACTTCAACGTCGGCATGTACGAGGGCCGCGAGGGTCTGATTCAGGGCGATGAGCACAAGGCCATGCGCAACCAGCAGATGAACCTCGTCTGGCACCTGCTTGGCCGCGTGCCGCTGATCGACACCGCGCCGATCGCCTGCAAAGTCGCCGAGATCACCGAAGCCATGTACAAGTCATCCGACGCCGACCGCGAGGTCAGAGTCCCGAAACGGAAGTAGGCAAGAGCCAACCACATGACAACCGTACTTGATAGAGATAAGGAAGCGCTGAAGAATGTCGAGCTGATGATCCTCGAGCAGGACATGCCGAGCGAGAAGCTCGATGATCCGGCGGCGGCGATGCGAGAGGCCGTTTGCTCATCAGGCCTCCCCGCGCGCATCAAGCCGGGCATGAGCGTATGCATCGGCGCCGGCAGCCGCGGCATCGCCAACATGCCGATCATGCTGCGGACAGTCGCCGAGATCGTCCGCGAGCAGGGCGCGGAGCCCTTCTTCATCCCCGCGATGGGCAGTCACGGCGGCGCGACCGCCGGGGGCCAGTTGGAGTTGCTCGGCGACCTCGGTGTCACCGTCGAATCGGTGGGGGCTCCGATTCGGGCGACGATGGACACCGTCCAGCTCGGGGAGACGCCCCAGGGCGTGCCCGTCTTCATGGACAGGTACGCTGCCGCCGCCGATGGCGTCATAGCCGTCAACCGCATCAAGTCTCACACAGACCATCGCGGCGTGACCGAGAGCGGCCCCACCAAGATGCTCGCCATCGGTTTCGGCAAGCAGCAGATGGCCTCGCGGGTTCACCCGTACGGCGCCGATGGGCTGACGAACATCATCCCCGCCGCGGCCGAGATCATGCTCCGCGAGCGCCCCGTGCTCGGCGGTATCGCCATCATCGACAACGCCTACGCCCAGACCGCCGAGATCCACGTGCTCGAACTCGATGGTTGGCGCGAGGCCGAAATCAAGCTCCTCAAACGCTCCAAGGAACTCGCCGGGAGCCTGCCGTTTGATGTCATCGACGTCTGCGTCCTGATGCGCATCGGCAAGGAGATCAGCGGCACCTGTCTCGATGCCAATGTCGTCGCTCGCATCATGATGGATGGCGTCGAGGAGCCGCCCTCGCCCAAGATTCACACCCTCGCCGCGCTCGATCTCACCGATGCCTCCCACGGCAACGCGGTCGGAATCGGGCTCTGCGACGTGACGGTCAAGCGCCTGGCTGACAAGATCGACTTCGACGCGATGTACACAAACGCCATCACGGCAACATTCTTCAACCGCTGCAAGCTGCCGATGGTCCTGCCGACCGACGAGCGCCTGCTTCAAGTCTCTCTCGGCACGCTCGACGACCATCGCCGCGTGGCGCCGAGGCTGTGCATCATCGAGGACACGCTGAAGCTCGACCGCCTGTGGGTCTCGCCCGCGCTGGCCGAGGATGCCAAGGACAATGCCAACGTCCGCGTCGTCTCGGGCCCGCACCCGCTCGCATTTGACGATGAGGGCGCGCTGAGCCTGCCGTAGCGAGGAGCGACGAAAATGGTCGCGTGTAGACTATCGATTGCCCTCGCGGCCCTGTCGGTCGCGACCCTTGCAGCCGCCCAACGCCCGCTGCCTTGGAGGGGACCGGACATGCCCAAGATGACGGGTCTGATCCAGAACCAGGACTGCACCGACTTCTTCGGCCAGCACGACGTCGCCGGCGGCGACGGCGGCGCGATGCTCGACGCCTACATCGACACCCTCGCCGAGGCGGGCGTGACGGTGATGATGGTCAACACCAACGCGCGCAAGACCAACTACAAGAGCGATGTCTGGGAGTCGTTCTGGGACGGCTACGATCCCGAAGGCGCCGACGACCAGCCCATCTTCGCGTCGATTCCCGCCGACCGCAGGGACGGCTATCGGAAGCTGATCCATAGCATGTGGGCGCTGGACGACCAAGGCGTCGATTACCCCGCCCGGGCCGCTGAGCACTGCCGCGCGCGAGGGATCTCGCCGTGGATCACCCTCCGCATGAACGACGTGCATGATAACGACAACCTCGCCCACCCCTTCCACGGCGAGCTGTGGCGAGACGCGAAGTACCATCGAGGCGGGCCGCCGACTTACTATTCTCGCGGCCTCGATTACGCTCACCCGGAGGTCCGAGAGACTTACCGCACCCTCGTCTCGGAGACCCTTTCGCGCTACGATATCGACGGACTCGAACTCGACTTCATGCGCGAGCCATACCTCTTCAAGCCCGGCGCCGAAGAGGAGGGCGCGAAGATCCTCCGCGAGTGGCTGCGTGGCGTCCGCCGCCTCGTTCACGACGCGAGCGTCCGGCGCGGGCACCCAATCTACCTCGGCGTCCGCGTCCCGTCGCGGATCGATGTCGCCCAGAGCTGGGGCCTCGACGCCGTCGGCTGGGCGAAGGACGGTCTGGTCGACCTCGTCGTGCCCACGCCCCGCTGGTCGACACTGGAGTACGACATGCCACTGGCCGAGTGGCGCGAAGCCCTCGACGGCACGGGAGTCACGCTGGCGGGCGGGCTTGAGGTGCTGCACAGGCCGCTGCCGAACGGTCCGCCGGTCCATGTCTCAACCGCGCAAGCCGCGGGCGCGGCCGCCTCGGTACTTGCGGGCGGCGCGGATGTGGTGTACCTCTTCAACTACTTCGCGCGCGACGGCTCCCACCCGGCGTGGTCGCGCGAGGATTACATCCGCACGCTGGACGCCATGTCGTCGCTCGTCGCGCTGAACGCCCTGCCCCGTCGTCACGCCATCACCTGGCGAGACATCACCGGTCGCGACGAGGCGTATGCTCCGCCGTTCCCGGCGGAGGGTGAGACGCTGGAGTTCGCCCTGCCGACCAGCCCGCCGCCACCCGAGGGAGCCTCGGCGTCGGTTGAGATCACCCTCGCGCAACCTCCCTCCGCGGAAGCCCCGGCCGAACTCTCGGTCAACGACCAGCCCTGCGAGTTCGATGGGCAGACGGCCAAAGGTGACGCCGAGACGGTTCTGAGATACACTGTCTCTGTCTCGGCCCTCGGCGCCGACCCGCATGACCGCATCACGATCCGCGCGACCGGCGGCAGCATCCGCGTCGTCGGCGTCGAGATCGCGATCACGCCATAGCCGCTCAAGGAGGACGCAACGCAATGGAGTTCCGAGTGAGGCTGGCGCAGATAACGCCGACGCTGGGCGATGTCGAGGCCAATCTCGAACGGCACCTGGAGATCATCGGCGACGCGGAAAGCGCCGACATCGACCTCGTCGTCTTCCCGGAGATGAGCCTCTGCGGCTACCATGTCCGCGATCTCGCGGCGGAGGTCGCGCTGGTCGATGGTTCGCCTCAACTGGGCGCGCTCGCCGCTGCTACCACCAAGACCTCCGCCGTCGTGGGCTATGTCGCGGAGTCGCTGAGTTACGAGTTGCACGTGGCGGCCGGCTACTTCGACACGGGGAATCTCCTGCACGTGCACCACAAGATCTACCTGCCGACTTACGGCATGTTCGACGAGCAACGCTACTTCGCTAACGGGCACCACGTCCGCGCCTTCGACGCGCGCCTTGCGCCCATGGGGATGCTCATCTGTGAGGACGTCTGGCACCCGTCAAACCCCTACATCCTCGCCCACGACGGCGCGCAGGTGATCGTCGTCATCGCCAACAGCCCCGCCCGAGGCCCGCGTGACGGCAGCTGGGACACCGCGGAGGCGTATGAGGCGATGCTCCGCACGTACGCCGAGCTGTTCGGGTGCTATGTCATCTTCGTGAATCGCGTCGGCTATGAAGAGGGCATTCACTTTTGGGGTGGCTCGCGCGTCATCGCTCCCAGCGGCGCTGAGGCTGCCCGCGCGCCACTGGGCGAGGAAGCTCTCGTCGATGCCACCATCGATCTCGAGCAAGTGCGACTGGCCCGCATCGCCACGCCGCTCCTGGCCGACGAAAACCTGGACCTGACCATTCGAGAGTTGAAGAGGATTCGCGATGAGCGCGCTTGACATCGACTGCCCTCTGGTTGAGCAGACCCTCTGCGGTTTCATCAACGAGGAGATCGGCAAATTCGGCGTGGGCAAGGCCGTCTTCGGCATGTCCGGCGGGATCGACTCCACCGTCTCCGCCTACCTTGCCGCGCGGGCTCTCGGGCCTGAGAACGTGCTGGGCATTATCATGCCATACAAACTCAGCAACCCCGAAAGCCAGGCGCACGCCGAACTGGCCGCCGTCGACCTCGGCATCGAGACGCTGGTTGTCGACATCACCCCAATGATCGATGCCTACTTTGAGGTCTTCCCCGACGCCGACAACTCCCGGCGCGGCAACAAGATGGCTCGCGAGCGCATGACGATCCTCTACGATCACTCCGCTCGCCTGGGTGCCATGGTCCTTGGGACCAGCAATAAGACCGAGATCCTCCTCGGCTACACGACGATCTGGGGCGACATGGCCAGCGCCATCAACCCGATCGGTGACCTCTACAAGACCCAGCTCTGGCAGCTTGCCCGCCATCTCAACGTGCCCGCGCCCATCATCGACAAGAAACCCTCGGCCGACCTCTGGGAGGGCCAGACCGACGAGGGAGAGTTGGGATTCACCTACGAGGATGTCGACAAAGTCTTCTACGAGCTAATCGACCGCCGCCGCAAGGTTGATGAGATCGTCGCCGATGGCTTCGACCGGGCTTTCGTCGAGAAAGCCTATCGCATGGTCCGCGATTCACAATACAAGCGGCGCATGCCTCTCATCGCGAAGCTCTCACACCGCAGCATGGACCGCGACTTTCGTTACTCGCGCGACTGGGGTCGGTAGTCGCGCCGACCAGGACTCAGTCATGCCCTTCTCTCGTGACACGTCCCCCGAAGCTCGCGCCATCCTCATCAAGAGGATGCGTGAGATGACGCCAACCGAGAAGTCGCGCCAGATGTGGGCGCTCACCCATACAGCGCGAGAGCTGTCACTTTCCGGCATCCGGCACCGTTACCCCGACGCAACCGACGATGAGATCCGTTGGCGCTTTACCGCTCTGCTGCATGGTAGGGACACGGCGCGGAAGATGTACGGATGGGACCCGGACGAGACCGGAGGCGATCATGACGGCTGAGCAAGACGCCGCCCTCCGAGTCCTGGAGATACTCGAGGACATGGGTGTCGGCTACGTCGTCGGGGGATCGTACGCCAGCTCTGTGCACGGCGTGCCTCGCTCAACGAACGACTTGGACCTCACGGCGGCGAGGTCTCCGATGTTCAGTGGCGCGACGTGCTCCAAGTGCTCGTAGCGCAGGCCAGCCGGCTCGACATGGGGTACCTTCATCAGGAAGCACAGCGGATGGGTCTGGACGTTCTGCTCATCGCTGCTCTGGACGAGGCCGAGCAGGCGCGCCAGACCGAATGGCCGGAGCCGTCTTCGCCCTCATGCCCGACCCGAGGATGTGGTAAGACTTCCGTACAGGTCACCACACCGTTACGAGGGCGCGTGGGCGCATGAAACTCCGTCGCTTGCTGATCGCCGCGTACGTCATTGCCGGCGCCTTCGGGCTCGCGGCGACCGTATTCTGGCTGCGTCCGGGGCACGCGGCGCCCGATACCGTCCGATTGGCGCCCTTGGGCCTCGGTTTCGCGCTCGTGGCCGCCCTCACCACCGCGAACCTCCTCGTGCGCTGGCTGCGCTGGCACCTCCTGACGCGGTGTCTGGGGCTGTCCGTGCCCACGCGGTTGAGCGTCCGTCTCTACGCGGTCACGCTACCCACGCTGGCCACTCCGTTCTCCGCAGGCGAACTCATACGCGTCGCCCTATTGGCCCGGCACCATCCTGGTCGGCGGGTTGGCCGCGCGGCCACGGCCGTCTGGATGCTTGAGCGGCTGTCCGACGTGATCGCCTTGGGCTTCTTCGTGCTAGTCGCGGTTCAGGCGTGGTCGCTGGTTGCCGCAGGCCTGCTGATGCTGGGAGCCCTGGGCTACCTGCTCCGGAATCGTCACGCGCTTCTCGAGCCCGCGTCGCTTGTTGGCATCGCCACGAGTACGGTCTTCGCATGGTCGCTGCCCATCGCTGGGCTCTGGGCGATGTTTGCCTTGCTCGGGGAGCCTATCACGGCCGCCGCCGCCGCGTATGGCTTCTCGAAGGGGACGCTCTGCGGCGGGTTGACGGGAGTGCCGATGGGTGCCGGCGTTGCCGGCTCGGCGATGATCGTCCACCTCCGAGCCGCTGGAGCCGCGGCGAGCCTGACCCCGATCGCCATCGCCGCATTTCGCGCCGCCACGGCGTGGTACGCCGTTGCGTTGGGGGCCCTGGTGCTCGTGCTGTGGCGCCGCGAGATCAGCGCCGGAGCCCCGGTTGGGTCGCGCCACTTCGACGAACTCGCACCAGCGTATTCGGAGGAAATCCCCGAGCATGTCCGCGCGCGACTGCTCGAGCGCAAGACAAGCGCCATGCGTGACGGCTTGGGCGATCTCCCCCCTCAATCCACGCACGGTCTAGACATCGGCTGCGGCCAGGGATGGTACGCGGAGGCAATGGGCTCTGAGGGCTATGATATGCTCGCCTGCGATGCCTCGTCCGGCCAGATTGGCGCCGCGCGAGCCGCTGATGGTGTCGACGCCGTCGTCGGCGACGCCACGGCATTGCCCTTTGATGCCGGCCGCTTCGACTTCGCCTACAGCATCAACATGATCCACCACATCGGTGATGCGGGCGCCCAGGAAGAAGCCCTCCGCGAGGCAATTCGCGTTCTGAAGCCGGGCGGCCGTTTCTTCCTGCACGAAATCAACACGGAGAACCCGCTCTTCCGCTTCTATATGGGTTACGTCTTCCCGCTCGTCCGCCGGATCGACGAGGGCACCGAGCGGTGGGTCCGCCCATCTCGCCTGCCTGAGGTGGACGGCGCCACGTGGTCGACGCAGGTCCGCTACATGACCTTCATCCCAGACTTCGTACCCGCATCACTCATGCCGCTTGCCGCCAGGCTCGAATCTTGGCTTGAGCGTTCGTCGCTGCGCCAGTGGAGCGCGCACTACATCGCCTGCCTCACGAAGGAGGCGGGTTAGCGTGCTGAGACGGCTCATACTCGTGCTCGCCTGGGCCCTTGCGATCGCCTGGGCCGTCACCTCCCTGTGGCACCCGTTTGGCCGCGACCAGGGCATCTTCGCCTGGGTGGGCGACACCATCTGCGACGGCGGCATGCCCTATCGCGATGCGTGGGAAGTCAAGGGCCCGCTCGCCGTCTACCCCTACGCGCTGACCCAAGCTGTCTTCGGCCGACAGATGTGGGCTATCCGCGTCCTCGACCTCATCCTCCTCGCCCTGGCTGCCGGGTCGCTCTACCTAATCGCGCGTCGCTTGTCGGGCGCCTTCGGAGGGCATGTGGCGGCGATTCTGCTGGTCATCTGGTACGGCACTCATGATTACTGGAACACCGCCCAGCCTGATGGCGCGGCGGCAATGCTTATGGTGCCGGCGATCGCGGCTCTGCTGTTGGGGTCCGAGCGCAGGTCGACGATCTGTCTCGGCGTGTCGGGTATCCTGGTGGCCGCGTGCGTCCTGCTCAAGCCGATCTATGGCGCGTTCCTCGCGCTCCCCATTGGATGGATCGTCCTGACAGCCCGCGGCGCGCGTCGATCCTCCGGATTGCTCGCATGCGCGTCTGGCTTTGTTGGCACCATCGGGCTCGTGGCGGCATGGTTTGCCTATCGAGGCGCGCTGGGCGACCTCATCGAGGTCCAGTTCTCATTCAACCGGATCGTCCACCTCGCTGCCCACAAGCGCACCTTCGCCATGGCTCTTGGCGAGACGCTGGTCCATGGCAAGACCTACTACGCCGCCGTCGCCGCGCCGCTCGCGGTCATCGGGCTTGGGTCCCTGGCGCGCAAGGACAGCCCGGCGCTCGCGCTGATCGCCGGCTGGGCTGCGATAGCCCTCGCGTGCGTGTTCATCCAGGATAAGTTCTACGATTACCACTGGCTCATCATTCTCCCCCCACTCGCGCTGGTGGCGGCCCTTGGGGTCGCCGCTGCCGAGGGCCTGATCGAGCGCCCCTCCCAGTCGGATCCGCCCCGCTCACCCGTCGTGTCGCCATGCATCCTGGCCGTCGTGTTGGTCTTCACGGCTGGGCGCTTGGTGGGCACGGTGGAGCCCTTCGCGCGCGCGATCAAGACCGGCTCCTTTGCCAACTACTACGAGGGATTCGGCGGAGTGGGGGACTTCTCGTACGCCGCCGACCGCCAGGTCGCCGACTATCTGGGACGCCATTCCGCTGAGAATGACGCCGTCCTGGTGTGGGGTTTCGAGCCGATCATCAACTACCTCAGCGCTCGCCGAGTGCCGACCCGGTTCGGGTACAATTACCCCCTGACGCGCGGCGCGCAGAACCCATTCAACGAATCATACCGTCGCGAGTTCATGGAGGAACTGGCCGCATCGCCGCCGCTGTACATTGTCGTCGCCGACCAAGACGCCAACAACCTCATGCCGAAGACATCGAAGGAGTTTCTGCACGAGTTCCCCGAGTTGGAGTCCTACATCCACGACCACTATCAGCTCGAAGTGACGATCGAGGACTTCGACCTCCACCGCCGATCCCCGTAAGAGAGGTCTCCGCCCGCGACGTTGGAATACGTGCAGGTGGGCGGGAACGCCGGCCCCAAATCCGGGGCCTTCACAGTGTGAACCGCGTACCGGCACCCGCCGTGAGTTGGCTGGCTGCACCAGCACGCTCCGCATGGGCCGACTGCCGCGACAGACGAGAAAGGGCTCTCCCCGCGCATCGAGGAGAGCCCTTGCACCTGTTGTCTGGAGCGACCGGCTCAAGAGTTCCTGCCAGCACCCGTCAGCTACGGTCCGGCGTACTTATTGCTGGTGAGCGTGTCGAACTCCCAGTACTGCACCTTATTTCGGAACTTGACGTGCCCGTCGACGAAGACAAAGTTGTTGCCCCCGTTGTGAATGGCATAGGCCGGATTGCCAGCGTGGAAGTTGGTGACCCAGGGAATGCCCCACGTTCTGGGGCAGACGCCGTCCGTGGCCATAATCTTCTCGGCCGGCATCTGGATCTTCGAGTCCATACACTGGTTGTGGTAGCAGAGCCCGGGTGTCGAACTGGTCGCCCCGACCGGGCCATACCACTCGGTGAAGGCATTCCAGGCGTAGCTCACATTCCCCGGGTCTGACCGGTACCGGAATGAGCCCTCCGGCGGGTGGGTAGTAGGGCCGCAGCCGCCGGCGGCGGCGTACCAGCCGCTCATCGACGGGCAAATGAAGAGCTGAGCGTTCTTGACGTAGGGCATGCACTTATCGACCCACAGCGCGGCCTGCGTGTTCACGTAGTAAGGGGGATACGTGCCGTCGTAGTCAGTAGCGTACATCACAGCCGCCGTGCCAATCTGCTTGAGATTGGACTGGCAGCTGGCCTGTCGGGCCTTCTCACGGGCCCTAGCGAAGACGGGAAAGAGAATTGCGGCCAAGATGGCGATGATCGCGATCACGACCAGCAACTCGATCAGTGTAAAACCTGTGCGTTTCAACACACCACCTCCTGCTTTGGATTGGACAGCGAACGGGAACATGAAAAACCAATCAACTCACCTATTCTCGGTGCGAACGCTGAGCACCTCCCCGTTGCCCAGAATCGCTGCCTCATCCCCTCCTCAAACGCGTCCTCATCGACCATGGCAGCATGCATCTGACCTACCCCCGTTAGCGGACCACCTAAGTGCCGGACGGCCCGTCGTTGGGGGGCCTGCTAGTAGCCGCCCGCGCGTGCGTCGCCCACGCCGGGCTGCTGCTCCTGCTGCATCTTCTCAATGGCGGGGTCGTCCATCTGCTTCTCCTTCACATCGAGTCCGGCGTCGTTTGTTTCGGGGCTTCCGCCGCCGCCCTTCGACTTGAAGATGAAGTAGCCCAAGGCGGCTATCACGATCACGACCACCAGAAGAATGACCACTGCGGTCACCGGTGACAGTTTCTGCTTCATGCGAATCCCTCCCCCTGCAGTTGGCTGTGGTGCCCGCCCTGTCCGCGCCGAAACGACAGCGCGGCCAGAGGGCACCACGGAGCATTGACCAGTCGAGTCTCCGACACCTCCTGGGCTCTGCAATGCAGCTGGCCTGGATGACGCAGCCCCTGCCCGTGTTGCCTTGCGCGGGCCGTGACAGCAGACGGGCCCACTTCGCGCGGGAGGTAGCAATATCCGGGATTGCCCATATGGAACTGGGCGCCCCGGCGTTGGCTGAGCAGTCAGCTGTTCGCTGCAGTGCTTCACCATCCGGGCTCCAGGAACCTGCACATGCGGCTGTGGGACCCGAGATCGGCGGGGTCTGCCGCACGTCTTGGCGGTTTGTGGACTTCGTATTCGCTGAGAAGCTGGACAGCAGGCGTAACGGCGCCTCCGTATCGAGGGCATCCTCATCAACTCTG
>PVBE011306041.1_pt1 | contig 87987 bp, 47 predicted proteins | sample 1631181 | NCBI WGS metagenome assembly PVBE01 (sample SAMN08397723, study PRJNA350692) | Marine metagenome, whole genome shotgun sequencing project. | isolation source: water | place: Pacific Ocean | collected 2012-04 | reverse complement strand
TGGCTGCTTCCAGATTCTGCGTTGCCGCTTGCCCGAGTGTAACGGCCGCAACGCGAAGCTGCTGCTGGAATGGTATCGAGCGTTACTATGGGAGATGAACGACGAACGATGTGATCCAAAACGCAACCGAATCAACCCGCACGTCATCAAACGCAAAATGTCTGGCTGGCCGAAGAAGCGACCACAACACCGGCACCCACCGCCACCAACGAAAACCTTTAAGCAGTCAGTAGTTGTGATTCATTAAACGGTATTGGTGTTAGCCCAAGTTCGTCAGTGGCTGACCGTCACTGACTTGATGGCGGAGCTTTCGGAATTCATCCACATACTCGAGCGCTGGATCGACCCCCAGGTGGTGGAAGATGGTGGCGGTCAGGTCCGCCGGCGAGACTGGGTTGTCCTTGACGAAACCGGCGTGTCGATCGGATTCACCGAAGACTTGTCCTCCTCGCACTCCTCCGCCAGCTAACAGGGCCGTGAACACGCTGGGCCAATGATCCCGCCCGGATTTCTTCGTGTTGTTGCTTTGCGAGAATTGTCCCATGTGTGGCGTGCGACCGAATTCGCCGACAGCGACGATCAACGTCGTTTCCAACAGACCCCGTTCGTCCAGATCTTGCAGAAACGCGGGATAAGCATGATCGAATATTGGGCAAAGCAAGTTCTTCAGTTTGGAAAAGTTGTTCTCGTGCGTATCCCAACAGGTGTTCGTTCCACTGATCTTGGTTTCATCTTCCCAATTCACGGTGACCAACGAAACGCCCGCCTCGACCAGGCGTCGCGCCATCAAGAGACTCTGGCCGACCATCGTCCGACCGTAAGTGCATTGTGACGTTCCCCCATGCGACCGCCGGTTTGACCTGCAATCCGACGACTTTGCCCCGTGAATTGTAGGTACCAGGGGAGGACGATCGAGGGCGGCACGCCTCCATGGGGTTGCCCAAACCGCATCATCATGGAACTGAGCGAAGGCCAATCTTGTGGATCCGCTTGATCGGTTGTGGGCGCATTGAAATATTCGCGGCCACTGAAAATCTCGCTACAGGCGGGTCCGTGAACGTTCATGTTGTGCGTCATGGAGCGAACCAAACAAACCTTGTCCATCTGGCTAGCCAGCCCCGGCAAATGTTCGCAGATCTGAATTCCGGGAACCTTGGTCGAGACCGGTTTGAAGTCGCCTCGAATCTCCGCCGGCGCCGCTGGCTTCATGTCCCAGAGGTCGATTTGGCTGGGGCCGCCAAACAGGAAAATGAAGACGCACGAATTGTAACGGTGTTTGACCGACGAGCCGTCTTTCACGGACGTCGCATCCGCAGCCCGCGAGCCGCGAAGATGCGCCAATTGGGGAGCCGTGAGTCCCAGCAAACTCAAACCGCCCACGCGTAGCGCTTCACGGCGATTGAATCGACGTTGGTACACGTTCAAGGGATCATGGAGGATCGACAACACGGCAGGGCTCTCGCTGTGCAATTCCCGCAAAGTCGACTGGACGTCGCATCATTCTACTCGACGAGACCACGCGTTTGCCACTCGCTATTCGGGTTCCCCGCCGCGCACGTCGCGGTCGGTACCCAGCTGGCCGGACAAGAGGGGGTGGCCATTCAGTCCGTGATTGGCTGTTTCGGCCTATTCCGGAATTCGCCGGAAGACACGCCGCACGATCAGCAACGCCAGGAACAACAACGCGGAACCTACGACAAAGGGAGCGCCCGGAAGCTGGAAGACAGCCTGTTCCGAGGTGAAATAGGCGAAGAGGCCGGCCGTAAAGAACAGTGGTGCGACGATATTGGTCAAGCTCATCAGCGAGGTTAACGCGCCCTGAACCTTGCCTTGCTCGGACGGTTCGACGCCCCCCGCTACAATGCTCTGGATCGCCGGTCCCGTCACACCGCCGAGGCAACCGAAGACAATAATGCACGGCACCATCCATCCTTGCGAAGCCAAGCCGTAACACAGGAAGGCGATAGCGGAAATCACCAAACCGAACATCACCGTTCCCCGTTCGCCCAAACGCTCGATCACTGGCCGAACCACTAAGCCTTGTACGAGGGCCGCCATGAGACCCACCAACCCCAGCATCAGACCGTTGGTCTGTTCATTCCAGTCGTAACGGAATCCTGTGTACAGCACCCACACATTTTCCAATCCTCGGTGAGCCAACGACATGAAAACGAAGGCAGTCGCCAGACCAGCCACGATCGGGTAGTTGCGTAATCTCTTGAGCGTCCCAAATGGATTTGCTTTGGCCAACGTGAAATCACTCTGATGTTCGCGTGGCAGCGACTCTGGCAAGACGAAATAGCCGTACAGCCAGTTGATCAGTGCCAAACCAGCCGACACAAAGAACGGCATCCGCAAGTGAATACCGCCGAGCAACCCGCCAAGTGCCGGACCACAAATAAACCCCAAACCAAACATCACACCAACCAAGCCAAAGTTGCGCGCCCGAGTCGCCGGTGTCGACACGTCGGCGATATACGCATTGGCTGTCGAAAAGCTCGCTCCCAGGATCCCCGCTAACAGTCGACCAACGAAAAGCCAGGCAATGTTCGGCGCAAATCCCTGAATAAGGAAGTCAATTCCCAGACCAAACAGTGCAACCAGGATTACTGGGCGTCGCCCGAATCGATCGGACAAGGCACCCAGAATCGGCGCGCAGAGGAACTGCATTAACGAATACGTGGCGGCGATGATCCCCACGTACCAGCCTGCCATCGTTGTGCTACCACCGACAAACTCCTTGATGAGCGCCGGCAGTATGGGAATGATGATCCCGATCCCCAAGACATCAATGAACACGGTGACCAAAATGAATGCTATGCCGGCTGGCCGCCTCTCACCCTCGGACTTCATCGTAGCTCCGTGTTTTCAACCGCCGGGCGAGATCATTTCGCGTGATGCGTTGCCCCACGCAGTGGCGATGTTCTTCGCGCTCACTGCGTTCTTCTGGAGGTCAAAGTCTATACGATTTTCCGCTAGACGTAATCTCGCCTTCATTGCCCGAGTGTCGTATAATCATGGCACAGGTGAATTCCAATGCTCAATAATCAATCTCCCGAAACATACCATGCCACCGTCGTGGACGTCTGGCGTTGTCGGGAACAATTCGAACGACCGGCGGAGTCCTTTGAGCAAACGACGTCCGCCAAATCACGAGCGTTTCGAGTAAAAATGGGCCGCGAGCCGATTTGGTTGCGGACGATCGAATATCGCATTCTCGCTTTTCTGTCCGCCCATCCCTATCGAGCGTACACACGGCGGCGGATCGCCAAAGCGGTAAGCACGCTGCAGTGTCCGCTGCATGAGGAGACGGTCGATCATCACATCGCCTGCCTGCGCGACCAGTTGGGCTTCTTCCGCAACTACATCCAATCGGTACCGTATATCGGTTACCGGTTCAAAGAGTGAAGAAGTAGGCGTTGCAACGTAGTCGCATTACTCTGCAATGCAAACTCCAGCCTTGAGTCTTCGTGATAGTGCACCGTAGGCTACTTGAATTACAAGCGCTTCTGGTCGGCGAGACGAGAATCACTGTTCCGGTTCGTGGCACTCTACCAGGAACGACTCGCCGTCCAGATCGACCACATCTCCCGGCTTCAACTTGCGGCCACGGCGCGTTTCAACCTCGTCGTTGACCAGAACCTCGCCGCCTTGGATGAGCAGTTTTGCCTGCCCGCCGGTATCCACGGCGCCCGTGAGTTTCAAGAACTGGTCGAGCTTGATGGTGACTGCTTCATCCGAGGTCATAAGGCATCTTGTGAATCCATTGTTGAAACTCGATGAATTCACGGGTTGTGAGCTTGGGAACCGGAGGTCAATCTTCCAGCTTCCAAATCTATAAGTGCTTCGCAAAGGTCGCTTGCGTGCGCTGCCACATGGCATCGGACAGGACGTGACCAGTGTCGGCTTCGATGAAACTCGTGAACTTATCGGCAGCATTGCTTTGCGCATAAATGGCTGCAATCCGTTCGACTCCACTTCGAACTTCTTGGATTGGCGAGCCGCGATCGGTTTCACCAAAATTCAGATGCAGCGCCCGCGGCGCAATCAGCCCAGCGATATCAGGCGTGTCGCCATGCGCATAGATTCCAGGAATGAAGTTGGGAAAGCAGTGCAATAACTTGGTTCGGTGAATCGCTTCATACGTCGGCAGGCAGCAGTTGCCGACAAGGGCTTTTAACCGTGGCTCCCAAGGGCCGACGAGCCAGGTGTGGGTCGAACCCATCGAATGTCCGTAACAACCAAGCCGATCCGCGTCGACTTCCGGCCGCGACGCCAGGTAATCAACGGCACGACGCATATCGAGAATATTCTTCCAAGCCATGCAACGGCCGGCGACCACTTGGCGCAAGAACTCGAATCGCTCGTAGGCGCTCCCTTTCAGCTTGCCCTCCGGATCTTGCCGCTCTTCAAAACAAATCGCATCGGGACAGAGCACGACGTAACCCAACTTGGCCAAGGCGACGCCCGTGTGGTGCATCGGATTCCCCGCGAGGCCGGCCGGTTCTGTTTTTCCCAGATGCCATTGACCTGCGTGCTGATGCCAGATCGTGATTGCCGCAGCGGGCGAAACACTGCTCACTCCGTCGGGGATCAACAGAATCGCGGGCACGCGATCACCAGGTTCGACAGTGTAATCCAGCCACTGCAACCGATACCCGTCTTTCTGCTCTTCGCGTTCTACCTTGGGTTCCAGATCACAGGGATCGGGCCACTGGCCACCCAAACATTCGAGCAGTTTCGTTTTGAATTCGTTTGGTGCGAGCGGTTCTCGCGAAGTTTCCAGGGCATCTGCCATTCGACCGGATCCCATCGCCGAGGCCCCGGCAATCAGGGCCGATGATTTGAGAAAGCTACGTCTATCCGTCGGCATGATTTGAACACCTTCCGCGAAAGGACCACGAACCAGATTGCAAACATTCCACGATCATAACGGTTGGAAGTGGCCAGGCAAATCCGCTGACGTCCTCGAGGCAAACCGTTTACTCGTGGAGGGGGGTAAACGGCAGGTTATCCAACCGAGCCACTCGTGTGGTGAATTGCCCGTCACGCAATTCGATCACACGAAATCCCGGTGGCTGCAGATCAAACTGCATCGTTTCGGTCTCAGGCAGGAACTGAATGGCCGCCGAAGGCGCACTATGAAATGGTACGTCAGCAATCCTGCCCTCGAAAACCTGGTGGATGTGACCGCAGAATACACCACGGACTTCTCGATGGCGTGCCAGCAGCTTCTCAAACGATGCGGCGTTACGCAGACCGATATTGTCGACCCATCGACTGCCGACCGTACCCGGATGATGGTGCATAAAAATCAACGTGGGACGATTCGCACCCTTGGCAAGGTCTTCTGCCAGCCGTTCCAGGCTCTGGTCACTCAGTTCACCGTACACTTCGCCGGGAACGTGAGAGTCAAGTCCAAGCAAGACCCACTGGCCAAGTTCCTGGCGAAACCAGATCGGTTCCTCCAACGCGCCGGGCACCTGTTCAAACACCTGGCGCATCTTCGCCCGATTGTCGTGGTTACCGGGAACGAGCAACGATCGTTCGCTCCAATCCCCAAGCAAGTCCGCCAGCAGTTTGTAGCCAGCCACGGTTTCTTCATGGCTAAGATCGCCGGTCAGCACAAGGCACGCTGGATCGGCAACTTCCTCGCGCGCTCGCTGTAAGACCAACGCTACGCACTCTGAAGTTGGAACGCCCTTCAGCGTTCCATCAGGCCGACTGAGAAGATGAAAGTCTGATATTTGTAGGATCGTTGTCATTGCAATAACCTATGAGTCATTTAACAACGTCCTGCGAATAAATCCAACCGTCAGTTCGCTGTAATGTCGCCCATAGAGCCCATGGCGGTTGGGCGGATAGATCATCAGTTCAAACTGTTTGTTGGCGCTCTGCAGCGCTTGCACAAACTGCAGCGTATTAGCCAGATGTACGTTGTCGTCACGGCCGCCGTGCAGAATGAGCAACCGGCCATGCAAGTTCTTGGCGGCGTCGACGACGGAAGTGGCTTTGTATCCGTCTGGGTTTTCCTGCGGCGTGTCCATATAACGTTCGGTGTAAATGGTGTCGTAGCTACGCCAGTCCGTCACGGGCGCGCCGGCGATTCCAGCCGCGAAGCGTTTACTGTGTGTTAGCGCGTACGCCGTCAGGAAGCCCCCATAGCTGTGGCCCGCCATTCCCACCCGACTGGAATCGACATACGGTTTTTGACACAACCACTGGACGGCATCTTCTAGATCCTTGAGTTCAGGCACGCCCAGTTGACGATACGCCGTCCACGTCGAACAGGCTCCTTTACCACTGGCACTGCGCGGATCAACGCGAAAAGCGATGACACCCATCTGTGCCAGCATCTGTTCGTACGTGCGACCGCCGCGCCAGGAGTCCGAGATCGTCGGGGCGTGCGGACCGCCATAGGTCATCAACCAGACAGGATATTTCTTGCTCTCGTCGAAGTCTTTGGGCTTGATCAAACTCCCTTCGAGCAAGAACCCGTCGCGTGTCTTGATCTGGATCATCTCCAGCGGCGCGAAATCGAAGTCGTCAATCGCCGGCACAGGGTTCGTGTCGATCGTCCGGAGTCGCATTGCTTCACTGGAAAACAGTGTCACCTTGGTCGGATGGCGATGACTGCTGCACGAATCAACAAACTGTTTTCCGCTGGGGCTGACGGCGACACGATGGTCGCCTGCAGCCATGGTCAACCGTGTCAGCTGGCTGCCGTCCATTTTGATCCGATACAGATTCGAAGCGAGATGTGAATCGGCCGTCGCTGAGAAATAGACCGACTGGCTCTCTTCATCGACAACATGCAGGCTGCGCATCTCCCACTGGCCCTGAGTCACCTGACGTAGCTTTCCATCGGAAAAATGATACAGATGTTGCCAACCATCCCGTTCGCTGGTGATCAGGAACGATCCGTCGTTTAGGAAATGCGGATCGCCTGGACTGGAGACCCAGGCTTCGGTCGTGTCTCGGAACAAGGTCCGCTGCGTGCCGCTTGCCAGTTCGACCTGATTGAAGTCTAGCCAGCGTTGGGCACGATCCTGGACGTAGTAGAACACCGCCTGGGAATTCGGTGTCCAGCCGAAGTGCGAAATGAGCAAATTGTCGGGCGAATAGTTATCCAAGTCGATCCAGGATATCGGCCCGCCTGAGGCCGCGACGACGGCCAATCGCACGCGTGGATTGGGACGCCCGGGCTGCGGATAACGCGTTGATTCCACCTGTTGCTGTTTGGGTAGATCATTGGCGATTTCGAATTGATCCACGCCCGCATCTTCAAATTGTTGAAACGCCAGTCGCTTCGAATCCGGGCTCCATTTGTAGGCCTGCCAATTGCGACCATAGATTTCTTCGAAATAGACCCAATCGGCCTTTCCATTGCGAAGTGTAGGCCCGGCGTCGCTGGTCAGCCGCAGTTGGATCTTTGTTTCGAGATTGACGACAAAGAGATCGTCGCCGCGAATGAAGGCAACTTGCTGACCGTCAGGGCTAAAACTCGCCAGCTCTTCCGCTTCGGGCGTTGTGGTCAGCCGTTGTACCGATCCGTCTTGCAACGTCACGAGATAGAGGTCGCTGGCGTGCAGAACAAGTCCTGCAGATCGACTGGTGTTCAGTTGCAACCTGGAAGTAAGCCGCTGTGCGGCGCGGGCGTCGATTTCAAGTTCACTTTTCAATGCGTTGGTAATCGTAGCGGGGTCGTACAATAGTTCGCTCCGTCCCGTGATCGCATGCACTTTGTACACGCGACCTTCCTTCCGTTGCGCATAATGTTCGCCGTCGTCCAGCCAACGAACACCACTAGCCGGCTGGCCACTGAAGTTCGGCCGATTGCGTCCGTAAAGCGATTCAAAGGTGATCGGTTTCTTGCTCGCGGAAGATTGTTTTGGCGCAGAGTAGGTCGCCGTCAGCAGCGGCGCAGCCACCATGATTCTTGTTACCGGGAAGTCCTGGTCGGCGGTCAAGCCCGCATCAAAGAAATTCCAGGTTGTCAGTCCGTCCTGCGACGCTGGCTCGAGCAGGGTAACGATCAGCGGGCTTAGCGGTTGACTTGTATTGACGATGATTGAACCGGCCTCCAGACGGCGCGATTCCAACCGCGCTGTGACTTCGACTTGAACGAGCTTATGACCCTGGAACTCCTTTCCTTGACGATTGATCGAGTTGACGCGATAGACCTCGGCGTCCACCTCGATGTCCTCGCGCAAGACCCGCATGGCAACGCCGTGACGATGGAGGTTCTCCACGGCCGCTTGATACGACGCGGGCAGGGCATAGGCGAATGGGCGCACAACCGCGAGCGTCGGCCGCGACTGGCCAAAGTACTGGACGTCGTAGTCTTTTTCTTCGTTGGTTGGTTGTTTCTTACCGTTTTCTTCGCGTTCTACGAAACCGGGAATCGAAAATCGGCCAGCCAACGGTGCGGGTTCGAATCGAATCCCCATCTCCAGTGGCTCGTCCGTGTTGGCTGAATTGGCAGACTTTCTCGCTTCCGTTCGTATCGCTTCGATCTGTGCGCGCCGATCTGCCGCCATCGCCAGGCAGTGCCGCACGAAGCCGTACGTCGCCATCACGCGATCGTGGTACGTCGCGTATGCGTACGCTTCGGACAAGATGCCCAATTGGTTTCGCAGCCCCAGGTAGTGCGTGCTGAACCGAGGCTCCGCCGGATAGGACTCCCAGATGGTGTGGTCTTTCGCAAAGTTGCCGTAGAAAAATGTCTTGTACTTAGTCTCGCGTTCCAAGCGGCGGCTGACTTCCGGCAAGAACTCATCGCGCACATACTCCAGCAGTTTCGAATGCGTTGCGGGATGACGAGAACCATCGTACGTCAACGCGAACCGGTGGTACGAACCATTGGTCGTGTGGCAATCAATCGCTATCGCAGGATTCCACCGATTCAGCAAGCGGACCAGCGCGCGGGCTTCCGGGCTTTCCAGCTTGATGTGATCGCGGTTCAGATCGAGCCCTTGCGCGTTCGACCGCTGGCCCATCTGCTCGGGGCCGATTTGGCCCGGCCGATGATCGGGCGCAAATCGTTCGTTGCCGTCGGCGTTGTAAATCGGCGCGAACAGGACGACAAGGTCCTTGAGCAGAGGTTGCTTGCCTCCCGATACCAAATCGCGAGCCAGCATCAACAGAGCTTCCTTGCCGCAAACTTCGCCTGCGTGAATGTTACCCATCGCGAAAACGACAAGTTTTTTGGACTTCGCCGCCTCGGCCGGGGTCTTTAATGGTGGATCCGCGATGATCAAAAGCGGTAGCGACCGCCCTTCAAAACTCTTGCCAAGCTCCGCAAGTTCAACAGCCTTGGATCGCGCGGCAAGTTGCTGACAAAACTCGATAACATCCGCGTGGCGCGCCGTGGCGGTAAATTCACTGCGTTCGGCAATCGTCTGGAGCGCCCCGCTGGATTCTTGGTCCCTGACGGATTCCTGGCCCGCTGTCTGGGCCGGCAAAGACGGAGAGACGATGCAAACAATGCTAAGCACGATCAGAACATGAGCGACCCACGACGACATCCGGATCTCCTTTGGCAAAGGACTGAATTCAAAATGAAGGACGATGGACTGCTGATCAGTCCGAATAGCTGCTTGGCCCTTGATCTTAGTTCGACTGGAGGCGAGTTGCACGCCGCCTGCCTCTACCCAAAGGAATACGGGAAGGACGAATTCGCCGCATTTTTTGGCAACTATCATGCCGAGCGTAATGGCTGCTATAAAGAAAATGGAGGAGAAACAGTCGCGCCCAGCAGATCTTCCAAATACGACATCTTTACCAACTGGCCGCCAGAGAAAGGTTCGTTGGGGCATCGCTTCACGACGGATTTCAGCGTATCGTGACACCGTCCGACAGCACCCACGACGACGTTTTAAATGGCATCCCAACGAGCACCAGCTGCGACGAGTACTTTCCTGGCTGGCTTGCCCCGCTTGCTGGTCGTGGCGGTTGGTCTACCGATCATGATCGTCTTGGCAGATCAACTTGCCATTGAAGCGAGCAAGTCCATCGCAGCAGCACGCATCGTTCTTCCGGTTTTGTTTGTCGCACAAGTTGGCGTGCTGTCCGCTTGTGCGGGGCGGTTCATAGATAACGTGTTTTTGAGGTGCGTCGTTTTTGTTTGGGCAATTGCGCTAGTTGACGCGCTCGCTCTGTTGACGATGTTCTTCGGACTCGGGACCGTCTCGCAATGCATGATGTTTGCGTTACTCTCCGGGCAAATTGGATTGCTCACTATCTGGGGGATGATGAGCGGCATGACGTGGCCCGTGAGAATGCCCATCTTCTTCGTTTTGATTTCGTCCTTCGTGATCATCATGCTCCGGGCTCCAGGAATGACTCCCTGGCGAAACGAATCGGAGATTTGGGCTATCATCCTGGCATTGCAAGGCGCGGTGGTTGTGGGTCTGTGCTCGATATTGCGATTCCGTGGCTATCGAATCTTGCCTCCAATCGGCGACGATCATGGCGCCGGGGCGGCGGATCGCGAGCAATTTCAGTTTTCCATCAAACACATTATTCTCTGGATGACCGCCACTGGCCCGATTCTGGTGCTGGCCAAGGGCATCGATTGGCTACTGCTGGAGTCCCTGGAACTGTTTTGGGCGGTTCTGTTAGCATTGGCAATGGCGCTTGTCTCATGGGTCACTATGTTTTCGGCACTCGGGTCAGGTCATTACCGCTTGCGCATCCTCATGTTGAGTAGCGTGCCGCCGATGATTGGTCTGTTGCTGACATGGGTGACGTCGCATTGGACGATGAGCGGGACTTCGAGCAATTCGTCCCGGCTGTTCATCGAACTCAGGCAATTCGGTTTCGGTTGGGTCCTGTGGAGCGCGTTAGCGGCATGGTTCTTGGCCGCATTATTGCTCGTGTTCCGCGCGGCCGGTTACCGGATCATGAGGGCTCGACGAACGGTTGACGTATGATGCGGGCGAACCACTTTGCGTCATGTTAGAGTCTGATTGTTGATACTGCGGATAACTCAGGAGTCTGAATCATGGCAATTCGTTTATTCCCGCGAAAGATCATGCTTGCGGCGATGGCCGCGATGACGCTATTTGCGCTCAATCTAACCGCCAGCACGATCGTCGCTGACGAAGTGATCCCCGCCCAACCGCCGCTGCGTTGGTGGAAGGGCAATATTCACACGCACACTTTCTGGAGCGACGGCACCGACTTTCCCGAAATGATTTCCGAATGGTATCGCACGCGCGACTATAACTTTCTGGCTCTGAGTGACCACAATGTTTTGAGCGAAGGGGAGCGTTGGATGCCGTATAGCCAGATTCAGAAACGGGGTGGCGACCAGGTTCTGGAGAAATATCTTAAACGATTTGGCTCACACTGGGTCGAGACGCGCGGCCACGCAGAAACGCCCACCTACGCAGTACGTCTCAAGCCGCTGAACGAGTTCCGCGCGCTGATGGAACAACGTGGACAATTCATCATGATCCAAGGCGAAGAGATCACGGATCGCGCGCTGGGAAAACCCGTGCACATGAACGCCACCAACATCAAGACGCTGATCGCGCCGTTGGGCGGACAGACGATTCAGGAGACCGTTAACAACAACTTGCGAGCGGTACAACAACAGGCCGAACGAACGGGCCGCCCGATCCTGTTGCACATCAATCATCCGAATTTCGGTTTCGCAATGACTGCCGAAGATCTGGCCGCCGTCGTCGAAGAGCGTTTTTTCGAGGTGTACAACGGCCATCCGGGTGTCGAACACTTGGGTAACGCCGTGCGTCCCGGTGTCGAGCGGTTGTGGGACATTGCCAACACGCTGCGTGTCGCCGAACTCGAAGCACCGCCGCTGTACGGCGTCGGCACGGACGACAGCCACGAATACCACGGACGTCCCGGCAGCAGGCCCGGACGCGGATGGATCATGGTGCGAAGCCGCCACTTGACGCCCGAGTATCTTCTGCGTGCAATCAACGCTGGCGATTTTTACGCATCCAGCGGAGTGACGCTACGCGATGTCCGATTCAGTGAGACCGACCAGACACTGACAGTCGAGATTGATGCCGAACCGGACGTTGAATATCGCACGGACTTCATAGGCACGTTGATCGACTATGATCGGAGTTCCAAAGAACGCGTCGGCGATGACGGCAAAGCAATAGTGGCCACACGCAAATACTCGGCCGATGTCGGCCGTACGCTGAAGACAGTCAAGGGTGCGATGGCCCAATACAAGTTGACCGGCCGCGAGCTCTACGTTCGAGCGGTGGTCACATCCAGCCGGCCTGCCACGGATCCATCGTTCAAAGATCAGCGACAACAGGCCTGGTCGCAACCCGTCGGCTGGTCGAAGCATTTGAGCAAGTAGGAACAGCGGATTATCAATTACCTAACGCGAGGAGACTTCCTTTGAATCGACTCTCATTGAGCACCATTGTTCTTTGTCTTTGCCTGCTTGGTTGCAACTCGACTGACTCAACGACACCGACCGGAAGCTCGCCGAAGCAACCCGCGGTGGGCACGGAATCCAGTGTCGGCGTGCCGCCGGAAGCTGCGAAGCCGCTGGCAGGGATGGGTATCATGGTGGGCGAGGTGACTCCCAATCAGGCACTCGTGCAAGTGCGGCTAACGAAGTCTGACAAATTGGTCGATGGCGATGTGGAAGGCGTTGCTGGAGTTGTCGAATTTGTGTTGACGGTGGCCCGCGACGAAGAACGTGCTCCTGCAACCACGCCGCCGACGCAAATCATCGCAGCGTCTTCCGACCGCGACTTTATTGCGCGGGCCAAGCTTGCCGACCTTACGCCGGGCACGGTCTACACTTGTCAGACGCGGATTGGTACGGATGCCAACGAGCTACAACCCGGCCCGCGTGCCACGTTCAAGACCTTGCCCGGACCAACCCGCGCCGATCCCGTTCAATTCGTCGTTGTCACGGGAATGAACTATGGAAAATTTCACGGCGACGGGCGTATCGATCCTGCGGTTCACTTGCTCCACAACAACACCGCCTTGCCCAGACCCTACGACGGTCCGGACAAGCACCTCGGCTACCCGGCGTTGGCAACGATCTTGAAACTCCAGCCCGACTTTTTTGTGGGCACGGGCGACAACGTCTACTACGACACGCCGAAGGATCCTCGTGCCGAGACCGTGCGCGAGCTACGACAAAAATGGCACGAGCAGTTTGTGCAGCCGCGTTATGTCGATTTGTTCGCGTCGGTCCCAACCTATTGGGAGATTGATGATCACGACTATCGCATCGACGACGGCGACAATTCGGGCGACTACGACCCTTCGCCAGAAGTCGCGCGGCGCTTGATGCTGGAACAGCTTCCTTATGCGTCCGTTGACGACGCCAGCGCGAAGACGTATCGCACGCATCGCGTCAATCGCGACCTGCAGATCTGGCTTGTTGAGAATCGAGTGTATCGTAGCGACAACGCCATGCCTGATGGACCGGGCAAGTCGATCTGGGGTGTGGAGCAAAAGGCGTGGCTCCGGCAGACTCTCCAAGAGAGTGATGCGACTTTCAAGATTCTGATTTCGCCGAATCCGATGATTGGCCCCGACGATCGACGCAAGTTCGACAACCACACCAATATCGGCGGCTTTCAACACGAGCGCGACGAGTTTTTTGATTGGTTAAACGACTCGGGTGTCGCCAAACAGAATTTCTATCTTGTTTGCGGCGACCGGCACTGGCAGTACCATTCAATTCACCCCAAAGGCATCGAGGAGTTTTCCTGCGGCGCGTTGGTTGATGCCAATTCGCGGCTCGGTCGCAAACCGGGAGACCCTCAGTCGACGGACCCCGAAGGGCTGATCGAGCAGGTGTACGCGCAGAAAGAGCGCTCGGCTGGGTTCCTATTGGTTAAGACAGCGCCGACCGAGGGCGACGTTTCAGCGCAATTGACGTTCGTGTTCTATGACGAGTTTGGAGAAACGCTGCACGAGCACACTAAAAAGGGCGTCAGCAAATAGGGTCAGACGTCCGATGGTGGGTGCGATCGTTCGCTGAGGTGCGACGACCTGAAAGTCGGGCGCCGCCGGACGGTTGGGGTGCGGAATTGCCGGTACAGGTGCGTCACAGAGGTCTCGTGGGTGGCAGCATCCGTTTAACCGATCGTATTCGGCCAAATTCGGGCCTTCCCGATACGGGGAAAGATGCACAGCGGCCCCAACTTCTGGTACGCTGAAGGGTTGTTCAGAATGCTATCGAGGCCATGACTCCAAGCTTTGCCTGGCATGGCCTGACGGGGCATTCCATCACGATCGGGCTCCGATGTGTGGGCCATTATTAGCGGGAGAGCGCGGATGTCAGCCCTTTTCGCGACCGTAGTCATTTCCACGGCATTGATCGGTCAGCCAGCTGCCATCGAACCAGACGCCATCGGACGGGGCGGTGCCGAACCGGTCGTTGAAACGCAGGCGCTGATCGATCGCGCGATTGTGGATCTGGGGAGCGATCGATTTGTCGTGCGCAAAACGGCCTCGCAACAACTGTGGCGAATGGGCCTCGCTGCTGAACCGGCGCTCCGCAAAGCCGCCACAAGCCGCGACCGCGAAGTCCGAACTCGCGCGAAGAGGATTCTGAGCGATTTCGACTTCGGTATCATACCGGGTGTGCCGGCCAATACCTTGGTATGGATCCACCAATTTCGCGAAGGCGATCCCAGTCAGCGCCAGACCGCATTTGCCAAACTGTTGTCGCGTCAACGCTTTGACATGGTCGAACGTTTGCTACTGCTGGAACGCGATGCCAACGTTCGCCGCGCTTTGCTCGTCAAGTTATTTAGTGACTCCAACGCAATCGAACGGTTCATCGAATTGGATCGAGTTGAGACACTGATCAAGACAGTTGGTGCCGACCAGAATGAACAGTGGAGGCGCACGATGATGGCACGTGTGCTGTCCGCTCCCAAGATGCTGACTCGGCTGATCGAGACAGGCAGTCTCGACACGCTGCTAAAGTTCATTCAAAAGGAAGACGATGCCCAGGTGCGCAAGCAGCTGTTGCTGACCGTGCTCCAAACACCGGGGTCCGTGGCGGCGCTGATCAAGAACAATCAGCTCGACTTCGCTTTTACCGCGCTGATGGCGGAAGAAGACAAGGCGGTTCGTGGCGAGCTGTTGCTGGCGCTGTTGGCTGCGCCGGAAGCCATTGCCGCGGTTCTGGAGCAAGGCAAACTTGACCAAGTGCTTGCATTCGCCAAAGAACATTCCGATTCGATGGTGCACAAGAAGATTTTGGAACAGCTGTTTCGTACGCGTAATGTTGTCGCGAGGTTACTGGAAGATCCTGGATTCGACGCCCTCATCGCGATGGTCTCTGAAGAACAGGATCCACACAGCCGTGGTGAATTGCAAGCCAATTTGATGATGTCAAGTGACATGCGTAAGCATGTGACTGCCAACGGCAAGGATGAGTTATTTGTTACACTGGCAAAAAATGAAACAGATCTGGTGGCGCGGCGTGCTTACTTGGATCGGCTGTTTCAATACGGCAATATCCTCTATTCGATCAAGTCACAAGCGACTCTCCGTACTTTGTGGGGCCTGGTCAAGTCGGATCCTGACCGCCATTGGCGGACGGTGGCGATTTCGCGCATGCTGGCCACGTCTCGCATCACTCAGCTGTTGGACGACCCGAAAGAAACCGATTGGCTCTTTACGTGGTTGGTTGACGAAGAGCAACTCAAAGATCGAGGCCAATTACTGGCCGCCATGGTCAACAACTATTCGCTTCGGCGTAAGTTGTTAGAGCTAGGCCATTTCGACAAACTCTTCGAGCTGGTCAAGATCGAACCGGAAGCGGTCCGTGGCCAGTTGTTGACGCGTTTGATTTCTTCGTCGGACGCGGCCAAGTTCTTCAGAACCAAAGAGAAGACAACCCAACTGATCGCGTTAGCCACCGAGTTTACTAATGCCAATGCGCGAACAGAGTTTGTGACAGGGTTGTTTCGCAATCACTGGGCCATGACGGAGCTGATCAAGCATGGGCATTATGAGGCGTTGGCAAAGCTCGCTAGGGCCTCCGAAGACGCTGTCGATCGGGCGATTCTGTATGGCGAGTTTGTGCGGACGCGGCCGGTGATCGAACAACTGAAGAAGAGAGGTGAATTGGACTCGCTTATCGAATTGGCCACGCAAGAGAAAAATAAAGACGCCCAACATGCTTTCTTGCAGCGACTGTACCGTAACCATGTCGGCCTGGGGGCGCTGATCGACGCCGGCCACTTCGACAAGCTACTTGAACTAGCCAAGAAGACCGAACAATCCACTCGCCGAGCCGCCTTGCTGGCTGACTTCTATACGGCCTCCAAAGTCGTCACCGCGTTGATTGCCGCAAAACAGATCGATTCGCTGATCACCTTTGCCAAGTCCCAGAAGGACACCAACGTCCGGCGACAATTCTTGCAGCGTCTTTGCTACAACCAGGAAGCCATCGGGGCCTTGGTCAAAAATGGTCATTTTGAGACGTTGCTGGCGTTAGCCAGTGCAGAGAAGCACCCTTCGATTCGTGCCTCGTTGATGGGCGCGATCCTGGGATCTCCAGCGGTCGTCAAGCATCTGACTAGCAAGGAACAATTGGGCTCAGTCCTGAAACTCGTTACTCGAGAACCCGATGCAAGTTCGCGAGAGCAACTGCTGACTTATGTACTAAGCCGTTCGGGTACCGTCACCGCATTGGTCGAGAACGGGTTACTCCCTTCGCTCTTGAAGCTGGTCAATCAGTCCACCGGGAGCCGGCGCGAACAACTGCTCGGGCAGGTACTACTTGTCCCTAAAGTCCTGGAACATCTGGCTGCACAGAAACGGTTGTCGATGGTCTTGGCGGTGGTTGAAACAAGCGTCGACGGAAATGGCCGAACCAGTTACCTGCAGCGCCTGTTTTATAATTCAGCGGCGCTCACTCTGCTGATCAATCACGGCTTCTTCGACGATTTGCTGGATCTCACGCTGCGTCAAAAGGAGGCAATGTTTCGTGCCACGCTACTGGGTCGGCTGTTTGCCCTGGATTTGGCCACACAGCAATTGGTTAGAAACAACCGCGTCGACTTCTTCCTCAAGACCATCAAGAGTGAAGCGTCGGTAGATGCGCGTCGAAATCTGCTTACGCAACTTGTCCGCAGCAAGTCCGTTGTGACGGCACTGATCAAGTCAAAGCAAATTGACTTGCTGATGACTCTTTGCCTGGAGGACCCGGATGACGCCAAGCGACGTTCGCTATTGTCAGAGCTGCTGGCATCGCCAGACATCCTTTCCTACCTGGCCGGCACGCACCGTTTAAAGAAGGTGTTGACGGACGTCTTGGCCGAGACGGATCAAGCCAAGCTGCGACCGATTCTGGAGCGTTTGCTGACCAGTTCCGAGTCGATGCGACTATTGTCGAAACACAACCTAATGGCTCCCTTGATCACATTGGTCGAAACGGGACTTGACGACAACCATCGTAAGGCTTTGCTGAATCGTCTGGCCAATAACCAAAGCGGCGCCGAATGGCTGGCGACTACGGGAAGAACCGACCTGCTGATTGAGACGATTGGCCAGACGACCAGTAGTCGGCGAGGTTATCTTCTACGCAATATTCTCTATGCCCGCAAAGCGCTGTCTGCCCTGTTGAAAGATGGTCATTTCGATCTTTTGCTCACACACATCGGCCACGAATCCAACGACAGTACGCGGCGATCGATGATGGCGACCCTGCTGTTCTCGCCCGCCTCCCTGGATTACCTGGCGGGTGCCAATCAGCTAGATCGCCTTTTCAAGAGTGTCACCGAAGAGGCGGACGACAGCCTCCGTCGTCAGTGCATTCAAGCCTTCCTCTACCGTACCGAAGGTCAAGCCCTGTTCAAACACCCGATCGTCATAGATGAGCTGTTGAAGCTTTTCAAACTGGAGACGGAAAGTAATCGGTCGTCGTTTGTGCGGCAGATGATGGCCGTTTCTCGAATCCGGCAAGGTGTAATACAAGCGGGAAAGGCTGACCTTCTCCGCGAGTTCGCCGCCATGGAAAAAGACGAAGTCCGTCGTAAGAGGTATCTGCAGCAGCTGTTGTTTGCTCCAGCAGGTGTCGTGTCGTGGCACATTCGGCGCGGTGAATACGAGCGCGTGGAAGAGATTTTCGCCGAGCACGCCGATGACGATCGCGGTCGGCTTCGCCTGGCAATGTACCTGAGCAACCGCAACTTGTTGGACGCTCGCGTCGATTCCATGCAGCAACAACTGCAGGCCGAGCCAGAGAAAGTCGACCAGCGTCAACTGCTGTACCTATTGCGTGCGCAAGGCGACCTGTCAGCCGTACAAGAACTGGCAACCAGTTTGGGCGACGATGGCTTGTTGCGAGCCATTTTGGTGGAGCGCCAAGCCTGGGGAGACGCCGCCGCACTGCAGGCCGGGTCCGAGTGCCCTCTGCCTGTCCCGATCATCACCTATAGCACCAGCGCGGCCGCCCACCCGGAGATCGAAGCGCTGGGCTATTTGGCTACATTCCAACGGTTGGCGGGGCAGCAGGCAGCCTTCGCGGAGAGCGTCAAGAAGATTCAGCAACTTCAACAGGCGAATCCCACGAACCTCGTGCTGGCATGGCACTGTGCCGAAGTGCTGTTGGTCAACGATTGCGTGGACCAGGCATTTGCATTTCTCTGCGACACGCATCCGCGGCGCGCCTTCGCCTTGTACACGTTTCAACATCGTTATGACGAAGCATTGCAGTTGATTGGAATGCCGCGCGACGCCGAACTAGATCGCGCGTGGTTCGACGGATTGCCCGGAACCGGCGGCAACGAAAACGCTCAGACACTAGATCGATTCGAGTTCGCACTGCACATCATGCGCGTGTTCGACCTGCTGGGGCAGACGGACAACCGAGATGCCTTGTTGACGGTGCTACTGTCGGTCGTGGACGAGATGCCGAAACCGACCAAGTCCACGCCACCAGCAAACGCGTATTGGGAGCTGATGAGCCAATCGCTGTTTCGCATGGGACTAAACCAACAGGCCTGGACGGTCGGTGCCCGGGCGGTGTCGCCACGACACTATTCTCCGGCGTTGCTGACACGTGTGTACGGTCGGCGTGCCGTCGAGGCCAACGCCTGGTGGCGTTTCTTGCGGGCTGAACAACCAAGTGAGTCGGTTGCTGACACGCTGGGTCGCCTGCATCGAGTCTTGTATCCGCAACCCACTGGAGCCGCTGGCGAGTTTTCTGGGCTTGCCAAACAAGCCGAAGTTTACGCTGAAACGATCAGCAACGTGTCGAAGAACTCGTACCTGCTGGGCATCGCCACGACCTGTCGCAGACTCGGAGAGACGGCTATCGCCATGCGTTGCTTGCAGGCCGCAGGGTCGTACTCCGCTGCAGCCATGCAGCGGGCTGACCTCTTGGCCAAACAGAGTCAGGCATTGCAAGCCGCTCGCCTCTACGAGCAAATCTGGGAGGACGACAACGAACAACTGGCGGCATTGTATCTGTCAGGACACGCCTACGAACAAGCTGGTCGCGGTGACGAGGCCACCCACCACAAACAGCTGGCCAATGAGATGGCGCTAGACAGTCGCGCGCGGCACACGATGGCGTCCGCGCTGGCCGAACGTGGGTTGCTCCACGAGGCGATCCGTCAGTGGAAGTTTCTCCGAGTGACCGCTCCTTTCGAACATTGGGAGCTGAACGATGCGGCACGTCGCCTGGCGCTGGCCCAACCCGATCAGCCCGCATTGGCGGCCAAACGTTGGCTGCACTATATGCTAGGCGATTTGCGCAACGTGTATTATATGCTTGAGCACGAAGGTTATCTGCGCGTTCCAACCAAGGTGTATCGATTTCAAGCGTTGGCGGCCGTCGAAGCAGGTGACCTGGAAACGGCGGCACGCACAATTAACTTGGCGGCTGCACTGACGCCGGGCGATACAACCTTGGCCGAAGAACTGACTCCGGCGTTCGATCGAGCGTCGCAATCGGGCAAAGGCGATCAGCTGTTCGAAACACTGTTTAGCCGCTACGAGGCAGATTGCAAACAGTTCCCTAACAGTGCCTACTTGCACAACAATCTGGCTTGGCTGGCGGCCCGCTGCGGTCGGCGCATCGACGTCGCGTTGGAACATGCCACCAAGGCAGTCGCACTGGCACCTCACAATGGCAGCTATCTGGACACGTTGGCCGAGGTCCATTTTCGCCAGGGCGACCGGGAATCCGCCATTCGATATTCAAAACGGGCGGTACAGTTATCACCCGATCGCGATGCACTGCGTGAACAATTGTCTCGGTTTGTCTCCGACCCGTTGCCGTAGCGCCTGCGATAGCTCGCGTCGGTCCGAGGCCCAGCCTCGCTAGGAAATCCCCATGCCCCTCCTTACGCGTCGCTCGTTTCAACAATCCATGCTAGCTCTTGCCGCTGGCGCCTTTTCAGGTCACACAGCATCGGCGGAAGTCATCGCGGAGGCTGGCTATATCGACATGCACACGCACTTGGGGCAGACGTGGAACAGCACCGAGACTTTGACCGCTGAGGTCTTGTTGCGGTGGATGGACGCCCATCGCATCGCCCGCGCCGTCGTCTTGCCGCTGATTTCACCTGAATCATCCAGCTATCCGCTGACCTCTGATTTTGTATTGGCAGAAACCAAACCGCATCGCGACCGACTGATTCCGTTCTGTTCCATCGATCCGCGCACGTCGTTTCGTGGTGGTCACCAGGGACTGGTCGACATGCTCAAACGATACGTCGATGTCGGCGCCAAGGGCTTTGGCGAACATAAGCCGGGGATCGCCTTCGATGATCCTCGCAACCTTCGTCTCTTCGCCGCGTGTGCGGAAGCCAAGCTGCCCGTTCTGTTTCATTTGGACAATCAACGCAACACGGACAAGCCGGGATTGCCTGGGCTGGAAAAAGTTCTCCAAGAAACTCCGCAAGGTACGTTCATTGGCCACGGCCCCGGTTGGTGGGCTTCCATATCTGGAGATATCACGCAAGCGGGGCTGGCGGGTTATCCCAAAGGCAAGGTCGCCGCTGGCGGTGCGATCGATCGGCTGATGGAGAAATACCCCAACATCTATGGCGAATTGTCGGCCGGTAGTGGCGCCAATTCGATCCGTCGCGATTTGGAGTTTGGCCAACAGTTTCTCATTCGTCGACAGGACCGAATCATGTTCGGGACCGATTTTTTAGCGCCGGAACAACACGTGCCGCAGTTTGAGTTATTCGAGCAGCTATTGAAGCTGCCAGTTGACGTGGAGCAGAAGATCTTTCGCGACAACGCTCGCCGTCTACTGGGATTTGGTTGATTTGAGACTTTGAAAGAACTGTCCACTCATGAATGCCCGAATCTCATTACTGTTCATCATCTTGCTCGGCGGCACACTTCACGCGGCTGAATCGCGGCCCAACTTCTTGTTCATCATCGCTGATGATTGCACGTTCCGTGACCTCGGTTGTTACGGCGGGCAAGCACACACACCCAACATCGATCGACTTGCGACGGAAGGGATGTTGTTTAACCAGTGCTTTCAAGCCGCGCCTATGTGTTCGCCCACGCGACACAACATTTACACCGGCTTGTACCCCGTCAAGAGCGGCGCATATCCAAATCATACGTTTGCCATCGACGGCACACGTAGCGTTGTCCAATACCTCAAACCGCTCGGCTATCGCGTCGCGCTCAGTGGCAAACGGCACATCGCGCCCGAGTCGATCTTTTCGTTTGAAACCTCGGCCGATAAGAACAATCCTGATATGGCTGCGATCGACAAGCTTCTGGGTGAGTGTGGTAGGGATGAGACTCCTTTTTGCCTGTTCGCCTGTTCCAACGAACCTCACAGTCCTTGGAACAAAGGTGATGCATCCCGCTACGAACCTGCGTCATTGAAACTTCCGCCATACTTCGTCGACACGCCCGAGACGCGCTCCAACCTCTCGAAATACCTGGCGGAGATCACGTACTACGACGGCCAGGTTGGCCAGTGCCTAGAGTTGTTGGAGAAGCACGGCCTGACTGACAACACGTTGGTGATCGTCGTCAGCGAACAAGGATCCGGGATGCCCTTCGCCAAGTGGACGTGTTATGACACCGGACTGCAAAGTGCCTGCATCGCCCGGTGGCCCGGTAAAATCAAGCCTGGTTCTGTTAGCGCCGCGCTAATCGAATATATCGACGTGCTGCCGACGTTCGTTGCCGCCGCCGGCGCGACACCCGACCCCGTTTTGCAGGGCAAGAGTCTGCTGCCCGTTCTCTTCGGACAGTCGGATCATCATAAGGACTATGTCTTCGGCGAGATGACGACGCGCGGCATCATTAACGGATCGCCCCATTTCGGTATCCGTTCGGTGCGCTCGGCGAAATACAAATACATTATCAACTTCACACCTGAGACAAAATTCACTAACGCCTGCAGCAAATCGGCGCTCTTTCAGTCTTGGGTCCGCAAAGCAGAACAAGGCGATGACGACGCGGCAGATAAAGTCCGCAGGTACCATCGGCGGCCCGCTGAGGAACTGTACGCCATCACCAAAGATGTCTACGAATGGAACAACCTGGCCAGTGACCCCCAATACGCAAAGGTCAAGGCCGAATTGAAAAAACAACTGACGTCTTGGATGACGGAGCAGGGCGACCTGGGCCAGACGACGGAATTGGCGGCATTCGAACACCAGAAGCGAGGGCAAAAGAAAACGAACAACGCCAAAAAGAAAAAACAGAAGCGGCAGAAGAAAGCGCCGTAATCCAGCCGCCTGTTGATGTTGTTAAGGTCCGCCATCTTCATTCCGTCCAAAATAAAACTCCAGATCTTCGTCTCGCTGTCGCCGCGTCAGCAGGCTACCGATACACACGAGGATGGCCGAGGCTGGAAACGCGTACATGAACGGATGAAAATTTACGAAGCCGTCGAACGGTCTGAACAAGACAATCACGACGTAGATGAAACCGCCGCCGAGCAGCCCGGCTAGGATCCCTGCGGACGTTGCCCGTTTCCAATACAACGTCGCCAAGCTCGGCCAAAAAAGTACAGAGGCCGATCCACCCGCATAGTGAATCACCAACGGGATCAAGAATGGCGGCTTGGAAAACGCCAACGTCAATACCAAGGCACCCGCTGCCGCGGTCACAGAATAGGCCAGCATTCGTTGCCATTGCTCACCCAACTTCAGCTGGAACGTTTTCTGCATCAGGTCGCGGACAACGGAACCGCTCACGACAAGCAGCGCCGAATCCACGGTCGACATGACCGCGGCGAACGGCGCGGCGATCAGCACGCCGGCCAACCAGGCGGGGGCAACCAGTTTCGCCATTTCCGGCACGGCCTGATCCGAGTCTCCCGGCGCAAGATGCAAGTCCAGGCTCCAAGCGCAATTCATCGTGATCAAACTACTGCCATACATCAAAAGCAAATAAGGTGCCAGGAGCATGAGCGCACGGCGCAACGCTCGGGTATCTCGAAAGGCCAACATCCGTGGCACGGCAGTCGGCATCAGCACACCTGCAATCCCTCGCAACAGGACCATCGACAGCGCCAAGCTCAACGGCAAATATGGGTTCTCCGTCGGTACGGGACCCTGTTGGTCACTACCCAGTTCTTTGACGATCTTCTCTGGGCCAGGCCCGTAAAGGTAGGCCTGCTGCTGCCGTTCCAATCCTCGATGTTGCGCCGTTGGGTCGGGACGTTCCGCCAGTTTTAGTGTGGCTTCACGCATACCGCCCGCCGCATGGATCGCGAACGGTACCAGCAAGACGATTCCGACGATCATTACGATTCCCTGCATCGTGTCTGTCCAGGAAACAGCGCGAAAACCTCCGTAGGTCGTATAGGCGACGACCGAAACGGCAAACAGAATCAGACCCATCTGGTAACTGGTCCCCAGAATGCTCTGCAGAATCCTCGCACCGGCAATGAACTGGGCCATCAAATAAACAGTGGTCAAGACTACGATCATCGCCGCGTAGACACTACCAATCGCATCACTTCGATATCGGTCGCGCAGCAAATCGACCAACGTCAACGCACCAGTTTGTCGTGCAAGCCGATTGATCCGCTTGCCCACCAGTCCGAGTCCCGCGATAGCCGTCACCATCGATCCACTGACCCAAAAGGCGATCGTCCAGCCATAAGAATATACAAGCGAGGGATAGCCCAGGAACGAGCCGCCGCTGGCCAACGTCGCCACCCACGACAATGCCAGGACCCATGGCCCAAAGCTGCGTCCTGCGACATAATATTCGACCTCAAAGTCGGCACCGCGTTGATATCGGTGCGCGATGATTGCAATCGCAAAAACGCCCAACATATAGCCGACAAAAGGGATCAAGATGGCCGGATCGCGCTGAGTAAGCTCGTACCACTTGGTGGTGGTTTCCGAAATTTGGCTCAATAACAGAATACCGTCATGCATGAACTAGAAAGCTCGTATCAGGTTTAATCAATGATCGCTTTGTTAGACACTGATTCAAACGTGTCCCGCCGAGTGCGAATCGTTACGGCACATCTCCTCTGGGACTTCAACGTAAGGCTCGTCGTCCTTCATCAAGAACATCGCAAACAGCCAGGTCACGACAATCGTGGCCAGCCAGGGTACGACCAATCCCCACATGACCCAGGCGGGAATCCCCAGAATCAGACTTGGTTGTTCCGGCCGCTGTTCGGGAGGCACATATCCCTGGGTATAGAGAATGACGCTTGAAACGGTCAGCGCCACCACGATGATGCCGAAGACAACGCGGGCTTCATACCAGCATTGCCGCGCGTGCCGCGCTTGATGCTTCAAGAACGACTGACGTTGTGTGTCGTTGTTCATTGCATGACTATTGTTTCTATGGTGACTCGTCGTCGACGATGAAGATAGGTGTTTCGCCCGGCGCGGGAGAGTTCGTGAACGTTCCACGTGCTAACACAGCCTCGCGTCCACCGAATTCCTCAATCCGTGCCTGCTGATCGGCTTTGGCCCGCGCATCGACCGCCTCTGGATCAAGAATCGTGCGCAGTTCGGCTTCCAATTCCGCCAGCACCGTTGCAAATGCCGGAACCTCTGCGAGGTCATTCGTTTCATCGGGATCCGCCTCCAAGTCGAACAGTTGTGGCCGGTCACCAATGTAGTGGATGTACTTCATCTTGCCGCGTCGCAACATGTAACTGGCGCTGCGCGTGGCGACCGCGTGATATTCGCTAAACGCTGCTCGGTCGAGCTGCTCGCCCGCCGCGATCGGCCACAGTGAACTCCCCGGCAACTGCTGCTCGACCTCATTCAGCGAGATGCCCGCGCATTGGAGGATTGTCTGATAACAGTCGACCAACGTGACCGGATCGTCCGTCACGTGTCCCCGAGGCACATCCGAGCCAGCTAGGATCAAAGGAATCGCTGCCGATTCTTCGTACATCGTGAACTTGCCCCACAACCCACGGCGCCCCATGCTCTCGCCGTGATCGGTCGTGTAAAGCACGCGGGTGGAATCCGCTAATCCACTTGCTTCCAACGCGGCCAGCACGCGGCCGACTTGCCGATCGAGGTGCGTGCAACAACCGTAATACGCAGCCGCCATTCGCCGAATCTCCTCTTCAGCCAGTGGCTGCTCCCAGTTCATCACCCGGCGGGTCTCGGCAATGGATGGATGATCAGGACGTTCATCGGGTCGACTTTGTACCGGCAACGGAATCTGATCCAGCGGATACATGTCGTACAATTCCGGCGGTGCCACATACGGCGGGTGGGGGCAGACGAACGACGCGAACAGCACCCACGGCTGGGAGTCGGGATTATCCGCCTGTCGCTGCAACCATTGCTCGGTGTGGTCGGCAATGTTGACGTCATAGTCAATGTATGTCGAATCGCCTGGACCGGCCTTGACGACGCCTTGTCGCATACCAATGCGCGACGGTGCGTTGTCACGAATACAACCACGCAGATCACCGATGCCGTCGACGACGTTCAGCGGAATCTCGTGTTGTTGGAATCCGTCCGTGTCGTTGGAATCGCGAAAATGCAGTTTCCCAATCGATTCGACACGATGCCCGGCGTCGATCAATCGATGTCCCCAACCAGGCGGTTCTCCGGAGTAAGGAAAGGCGTTATCCCAATGGCCCGTCTGGTGCACATAGCGACCGGTAGCCAGAGACGCGCGGGCCGGCACGCAGATTGGGCAGTTTGTATAGGCCGAAGTGAATCGCGTTCCGCGCGCGGCCAAGGCGTCCAGATTGGGTGTCTGAACAAATGGATGCCCGTAACATCCTAGCGCATCCCGGTTGTGCTGATCCGAGATAATAAACAGCAAGTTCTTGGGTTTCATGGTGATTTCTTGTGGCAATGTCGCTTGGATGTCGCTACATATCTGTTGTTGAAGGGGCACGCACCACCGTCGTAGCATGTGCCCCGAGCCAAAGGCGGCCAGCAGTATAAACGAATGCTGGGCGAAAATCGCCAGGCCCGTACCGGCTCGATTCTCTTTCAGAGCCAACGTCATGGCGAGTAGAATCATGGTTCGTGTTTTTGCTTCGAATGACGGTTTGACGCCGAGACAGCGAGAAGTGACCACAGGACCCACCGACCCGCGATTTGAGCCATCGCCGCCATGCCCAACGCATCACCCAACCATAAACTGAAAACGACATTCGAACCTTCGCGGCATTCGTCCTCGCAGCGCGTCACTGGTCCTCGGTTTCTCACAGGCGATCACGGACTATTCGGATCAGGACGAAGCACGAGCCGTAACCGCCCATTTACGTCCAGGCGACATCGTAGCCCATCACGGCGAGACGATTCACCGGGCAGATGCGAACCGTTCGGCGACGCGTCACCGACGCGCATTCGCCATGGTGTTCAAGGGCGAGAGCTGCCAGCGCGACGCGCTCGCTTACGACCGCTACGAACAAGCGTTGAAAGGTCAGCATGAGGCGCTCGGAATCCCAGCTCGGCCTCTGGCCGCAGCCAAAGAGGATCTTCGAGCACGACAAAGTAGCCATCTCGCTCCGCCGAGATGCGCCTTCCTCGCCTGACGTCATGGAGTAGAGTGGCTGGAGTCAAATTTCCGTTCCACCGTTCATGCATTAGGCTCATCTCGGCGGAGCGAGATGGCTACTGACTGCATCAGCGATTGATTGGCTGACGCTAATCTCACTCTCTCCCCGCCCTCACCCTATGCGGCGTTCTGGATTCTAGATGGAGATCTTTGCATGACGCAAGGAAACTGACCGTTGGAATCACGGATTAAGTCACTTGCAAGCCGTACACAGGCGAATCGCCAACACTCCTTGCCGCCGTCCCAATAATCAACAGACGGTCATGGCCGCTTCTTCGCTCCCTTCGATTTGGCACGTCGCCGGTTCACAAATGTCGCGCCGTTGTCAGGCGGCATCGATTTGTGCCAGGCGAGGAGTTCGGTTCTCAGACGTGCGACCATATCTGGGTGCTGATCGGAGACATTCATCGTTTCGCTGGGGTCGGTCACCAGGTTGTACAGCTGCGTGTCCGTGCCGTCGTACTCGCATAACAACTTCCAGCTCTTTTCTCGAACAGCCAGATCAGGCAGATCCGCAACTCCATAGAACGCATCGCGGTCAGGCGGTCGCCGGAAGAACAGTGGTCGGCTGCGTGAAGTCTGTGAGCGGCCGAGCACGACTTTGGGCAACGCTTCGCCGTCAAAATCTACTGCGACGGGTGCAGCAACTTGGGCGATGTCCAAAATCGTCGGCACCAAGTCGATGGCGGCGAAGGTCGACTTGCGATTCACCTTGCTGACATCGTCTTCGTCCATGAGTCCCGGCCCCCAGGCGATCAGCGACGAGCGGATTCCGCCTTCGTACAGCATTGTCTTGTAGCCACGCAACGGACCCGCCGATCCTGCGCCCTGTTCCGGGCCGTTGTCCGAACAGACCAGGATCAGTGTATTGGACCGCAGCGCATTCGTGTCACGAATGTAATCGAACAGCACCCCAAGCTGCTCGTCCATCGTATCGAGCACGCCGTGGTAGAGCGTGCGTTTGATACCGTCGCCGCGCCGAGCGGCTGGCGGAAAGAACGGCGAGTGCACGTCGTCCGGCCAGACGTTGATGTAAAAAGGCTGATCCTTCGACGCGGCCTGCTTGATAAACTCCAATGCCGCGGTGGTAAACGAAGCTGTCACTTTCGATCGCTCCTCCCACGTAATCTCGCCGCGCCCCAGTTTGTCTGAACCCAGCGTGTGTTTTTGAGCCGGCTTGCCATCGTAAGCATCCTTTAGCGCCAGCACGCGTGGGCCGAGCCCCTCGAAATTTGTGAGTGACGCATCGAATCCGTATTCGGTGATCAGGGGGGCCTCGCCAACATCGCGCTGGCCGCCCATGTGCCACTTGCCGAAATGTCCCGTCGCGTAGCCGGCTTCATGCAGCATTCGGGCCAGCATCGGCGCGCTGGGGTCCAGCCACTGGGCCATGCCGCGCTGTATGTTGCTGTTGCGGTTGTTCAGGTACGACGTGATCCGCCACCGCTGCGGATACTGTCCAGTGGAGATAGCGACGCGCGACGGTGAACAGATTGGCGAGTTGACATAAAACTGTTCGAAGCGAATTCCTTCGGCCGCCAGCCGGTCGATGTTCTGTGTCGCAACGACCTCGTTGCCAAAACAGGAAAAGTCGCCCCAGCCCATGTCGTCGATGAAGACAAGGACAATGTTCGGACGGTCGGCGGCCAAACTGTTGCCGACCAACAGCGGTAGGAAAGCGACCGCGGCCAACGCCAGCTTGTGGATCATGCTATTCACTCTTTTAGTTCGGATACGTCGATTCCGGATAGGTCTACTCCGGACACGGACAAGATGTCGGAAAGCGTCGAAAGGCAGGGTACCAACATCATCTTCTGCACAGCTACCTCCGTCAACGGTGCTGAACATCACTGGATTGCGCAGCGATTTTCCGTTGTTCTCCACACGCGAATCGACTCTAATAGTCTGATCCGAGTGGGAACTCCCGCCGATGAAACGCAAGAGCACTAGGCGACAGACAATGACAGATCGAACGACGTTGTTACCGGGTATCAATCGACGCGAGCTGCTGCAGGTCGGCTGTTCGGGGTTGCTCGGTTTGACTTTGCCAACCGTCTTTGGTGATTCCACGTCGGCTGCCCAACCGACGTCGGGCAAGTCCGTCATCTTGGTCTTCCAATCGGGTGGCGGTAGCCATCTCGATACGTTCGATCCCAAGCCGGAAGCGCCCGACAACACTCGCGGTGAGTTCGGCGTCATCGACACGACGTTGCCCGGCATCAAGTTTAGCGAGCACGTGCCGCATCTCGCCAAACGAACGGATCAACTGGCCATCGTGCGTTCGATGGCGCACTCGGACAACCGGCATCTTTCCGGGACTCACAACACGTTGACTGGTAGCGTTCAGCCGTTCCGCGGAGACGCCAACGAAGACAAGGAGCTGAACCGTGGTGACTGGCCAAACTATGGCGGCGCGCTTAACTACCTTGCCCCGCGTAACAACGGACTCCCCAGCCACGTCACGTTGTCGAACCCACTGATTGAGGGCACGTTGACCTGGCCCGGCCAACATGCAGGTTTCCTCGGCGCGGCGCACGACCCGTGGGGACTAAACTCCGATCCGAACAGCGACAACTTCAAAGTAGGCGGCCTGGCCTTGCCGGATGGGTTAAGCGTTTCGCGATTGCAGAGCCGGCAGCAGCTTCTGACGCGCTACAACGTACAGAACGGCAATCTCGACAACTGGGCTCGGAAGCAACAGTTCACCAGCCAGCAACAGACTGCGTACACGCTGTTGACGTCGGGCAAGGTTGCCAAAGCGTTTGATATCAAGCGCGAGTCGGACAAGATGCGCGAGCGTTACGGACGTAACAAGTCCGGCCAGACGTTACTGTTGGCTCGGCGTTTGGTTCAAGCGGGCGTGCCAGTCGTGCAATGCAACATGGGCATTGTGCAGAGCTGGGACACGCACACTGACAACTGGGGAAAGCTCAAGAATCGGTTGCTACCGGGCCTTGACTTGGGTGTTTCGGCTTTGCTCGATGATCTGACCGAACAGGGAATGATCGACGATACGCTGGTGATCGTGGTCGGTGAATTCGGACGCTCGCCGCGGATCTCGAAGTTGACGGTCAACGACAAGCCCGGACGCGGTCATTGGGCTTGGTGTTACACGGCGGTCTTCGCTGGCGGCGGCGTCAAAGGTGGCCAGGTCATTGGAGCGTCCGACCGGATTGGCGGTTACCCACGAACGCCACCCTACCATCCCAACGATCTGGGCGCGACGGTCTATCGCACGCTTGGCATCGAACCCCGCACTACCTTGCCTGACAAGCTCGGTCGGCCGATCATGCTAAACGCGGGCAATGTGATGGACGCGCTTTACGGATAGACCGCGTGTGGCGCATCTTCATCTCGCGAATGACAAGGGTGGTTTCATGAAGACAACGCGCCGCACATTTTTGCTGGGCATGGCCGCCGGAAGCGCAGGTCTGGGAGCTGGCTGGTTGGGGTGTGGCGCGCTACAGGCTGGAGAGGCAAATGCGCTCGATGCGGCGAGGCGGCAGGCAGCTCATCGGCGGCGACGCGTTATCTTCAACAACGATGGTGACGATATTTGGGCGCCTGGAGCAGACACCGCCGAACGCTTCTTGGCGACGCGTCACACACCGTTGGTCGGCACCCACGTGGACAGTATCTATTACTGCACGACGCAGTCCTTCAACTTCTTCACACACCAAACGAAGGTGGCCGAGGTCTTTACTTCAAAAGGAGGTCAATTCGCTAACAACAATCTTGCAAAGTTCCTGGAGCAAGATACGGATGGACTGAGGATGTCGAGCGAGTTCGCGCGCAAACATTCAATGGAGAGCATCTGGACGTTGCGGATGAACGACATTCACGACGCCTGGACACCTCAATTTCGCCCGAAGTGGAAGCAAGACGATCCGACCCGGATCATGTCGACACTTGAAAAATCGAAGAATTTCCAGGACCGACGACGGCTGTGGAGCCTGGTCGACTTCGAGCACCCGGACGTGGAACCTCGGCTGCTCGAAATCATTGAAGAAGTGCTGATCCGATATGACATTGACGGCATTGAGCTCGATTTCCTGAGAGCTCCGTTCTACTTCCGCAGCGCCTACGACGGAAACGCTGCGACGGATCAGCAGATCGGAGTGCTCACGAAACTCATGCGGGCTGTCCGCCAACTCGTGCTGCGCGAAAGCCAGCGACAGGGCAAACCGTTTCTGTTGGCTGTTCGTGTACCACCAACGACGGCACTCGGTCGCAAGATCGGCATCGACATGACGGTGTGGCTGCAGGAACAACTGGTTGATGTCGTGGCACTCGGCGGTGGGTACATCACGTTTGACTTGCCGTTGAAGAACCTGGTCAATCTCGCGCACCGGCACGATGTGCCGGTCTATCCGTGCCTCAGCCAGTCCGGACTGATGTATCGGTCGCCGCGTGGAAAGGGCACGAAGCAGCCTCCGCAGGCCTGGCTAGGCGCGGCCGCTCGTCTGTGGCAAGACGGAGCTGACGGAATCTACACTTTCAACCTGTTTCCCGGTCCTGGCAACGAGGCCGATCGCAAGTACGCACGCAAAGTACTCGGCGCGATTGGGTCGCCTGAGCAACTGGCCAGGTCACCGATCGTGTACGCCGTCTCCGACGCCGGTTGGTGGATGCCCGCGCACTATTGGGCGAAGGACGTCACTGATTTCTCAGCCGCACTACCCTTGCCACTGTCGGCAAATGAATACGAACGAACTTCGCTGTTTGTGCCAGAAGACTTGCGCGGCGCAGGCTTCAACGTAACGGCAGAATTACGCGTCGATTTTACCGGTCTGACGGCCGAAAGTACTCCCGAGATTCTTTTCGGTTCCGCAAACTTCGGGCCCACCGCCGGAGGCCGGCAGATCGCCGACGTCCGCCGCTATATCTGTAAAGTTCCAGTGCAATCAATTGCGATGGGTGCCAACCGCGTGATGGTCAAGACGAAGGAAAGCGGAGCGAAGTTGGCTGGTGCCGAGTTGTGGATTCACCGGTAAACTGGGTCACAGCCTAAAACACTTCAAGTTGCCTTCCCGATCCTTGCAATAGAGCCTGGCACCCGAGAGGACGATGTGTGGCCATACGTCGCTCGCAAAGACTCGCCGCTTGCGCGCCAACTCTTTGTATGCGGTGGACTCACGCTGCGCGGATTCAACGAGTACCAACTCACCTCGATCCGCCCACACAACAAGCCGGTCGTCCGAGGTTGCCAGCAGAGAAGCTGTATCGCCGAAGCGACCGCCACGCCAGATCGGCTTACCTGTCTCAAAGTCCAAACAGTACAGCCCTCGCCAACACCAATAGACGTAGCCCTTGTGGACGACTGGAGAGCAGACGCCTGAAGCGTATGGCTGCTTCCAAATCAGCTTAGCGCCGTTACGTGTGATATCGATACGGCAGATAGAATACTGGTTGTACTCGGATGTGATCACCACGGAGTTTCCAACGACGGCGGGCGTCGCGATGCTATTGGCGAAGTCCGTCACCCAGGGGTATTCGACCAACGTTTCACCTTCATGCCCCTTGTCCAATCTCGCGACAAGCAGGTTGCGAATTGTCAACACGGCGACGCAAGGCATGTCGTTGACGACCAACGGAACCAGACCTCCGGTATGCCCTGCCGGGTCCTTGGATTGCGATGTCCACAGCTGTTTGCCGTTGCGTTTGGAAAAGGCGATCAAGGTGCCCTGTTCGTCTCCCACCTCTGCGATCACCCATTGGCCATGGATCAGGGGTGCCGTCGTATAGCCGTAGTCCCTCAGCCGGCGACTCCCCACCAGCGGCCTCTGTGGAACATCGAATTGATCGTAGAAATTGAGTCCCCAAACGCGCTGGCCGCCACGGTTCGAATCCCAACAATTCAGATGGCCGTCGGTACTAAGCGTAAACAGGTAGCCTGTGTCGTGATCGAAGGCCGGGCTGGCAGAAGGCCCGGAATACAGTCCTTTGTCGCCGTCGCTTTTTCGACCGTAGATCGGGCAGGCGTACGACTGCTTCCAGATTTCGCGCCCGGATTCAGTGTCAAAACAGCGCACGTAGTCACGCTCGTCGGTCCAACCGAGCGTGTAGACTCGGTCGTCAGCGACAATCGGGGCACTACCGCCCTCGCCGACTCGGATCGCCCACTCTGCTTCGCCCGGCGGCCATGCGTTGCGATCCCAGCCGGAATCTTCGTCGACAATTCCGTTACGATTCGGGCCCCTCCACTGCGACCAGTCGTCGGAATGCGCGTTGCGCGCGGAGACCGAGAGGGCCGTAATCACGAGAAGGCGGGCAAGCTTGTTGTGCATAAAGGCCACCTCAAAGACTGACGTCTACGCACCGTCGGTGGGTGTCAATCCAAGTTCCTCAGCAATCTCAGTCATCGCATCAATGACGAATTGGATGTGTTCGTTCAAATCGACACCCAGATCCTCCGCGCCTCGAATTATGTCGTCTCGATTGATGGCGGCGGCAAAACTTTTCTGCTTCATCTTCTTGCGGACGCTTTTCGCCTTCATGCCGTGAATGCCCTCGGGACGCACGCGCGAACATGCCGAAATGAAGCCGGCCAACTCGTCGCACGCATAGAGTGCCTTGTCCAGCCGTGACACGCGGGGACAATCTTCCAGGTAGTCGGCGTGCGATTTAATTGCATAGATCACCTCGTCAGGATAACCGCGTTCGGCAAGAATGGCCGCTCCTTGCAGTGGATGGTCGGGTGGATTGGGCCAGCGTTGGTAGTCGAAATCATGCAGCAGTCCGACGATAGACCATCTGTTTTCGTCTTCGCCCCATTTCCGAGCATAGGCCCGCATACCAGCTTCCACACTCAACATATGACGGCGGAGACTCTCGCTCTCTGTGTACTCACACACTAACTCGAAAGCAGATTGGCGGTCCATAGCGACGTCACGGTGCGGGTTCAGCTGGCGGCAAAGCGAGAAAAAACAAGAGCGGGGAGGAGTCTACGTTTCGATCACTCGACGTGGTCGAGCAGGTTTCTCTTCCACGTTCTGAATTTCACGAATCGGTTTCCCTTCTTTGTAGCTTTCGACTTCCGCTTCCAACTGCTCGATCTGAGGATTCTCTTGCTCGCGCCCCAGTTTGACCGCCTTGTTGGACCATTTGATAGCGGTCTCGAAATCGCCGGATTCGGCATAGCCAGCGCCCAGCGTGCTGAGAATGTGTGGCATGTTGTAGTCCGTCAGTTCGCAGGCCTTCGTGGCCAATTCAATCGATCGCTTTGCGTTTCTGACTTTGTCATCCGGCGAAGTTGCCAGTACCCACGACAAGTTGTTCAAGATATTGGAGCTGTCGGGTTGTAATTTCAAGGCCTCCTCATAATCTCGAACGGCTTCGGCGTGCTTCCCTACACTCAACAGTGCATCAGCACGTGTTCGGAACGCCTGCCAGATGCCTTTGTCTTTTTCGATCAGCCGATCCAGAATACTAATCGCCTTACGGGGCCGGCTGTCGACCATATAGTACGAGGCCATCTGCACCAACAGGTTGGCGTTGTTCGGATCATTTCTCAGCAATCTCTGGAGGTCGGAGATGGCATCATCGGTGCGTCCTTCCTCTGCAGAAATCATCGAACGCATCAGAATCGCACGGCCTAGTTCAGGATTCACCTGCAACGCCCGATCCACGTCCCCGCGAGCCGACTTCAGATCATTGTTTTGCAGGTGCATCGCGGCACGTGAAATCAACGCGACGAGATCCGTCGGATTGATCTTGAGCGCCTCGCCTAAGGCCGCCAGGGCTTCGTCGATTTTTCCCTCTGACTCGTGGATCCGTGCACGCAACGTGTAGTTGACGGAGGCCTCGGGAGCCAGTTCAATCGCTTTCTTAATCTGCTCGTGTGCCAGGTCGTACTTCTTCAAGTTAAGATAGGTTTCTGCAAGTGCCTGCCGTGCAGCGACATTTTCGGGATCATTCTTGATCAGCTGCTCAAAGTCACCGACCGCCTTGTCCCAATCGCCGTGGACGATCCGCAAAGCTGCCCGAGTCTGCCAGGCTTCGGCGTTCCCCGGATCGAGTTCAATGGCCTTGGCCAGATCGGCCAATTGATCTTCCTGCTTGCGCAGCAAACTAGCTCGCAGCACCAGCGCGACCGAGTGCTTCTTTGCCACGTCGCCGTACAACTTGATCGCCCGGTCGACACGCTTGACCGCATCGTCGCGATTGCCGCCAGGAAGGCCTTGCAATTTGGCTCCCAACATATAGGCGTCCGCGAATTTTTCGTCGTGTTTGTTAATCTTGTCGACGTCTCCCAGGGCGATTTTCCGAATGAGCTGCCAGCGCGGGTGGGGGCGTGGGGCCTCAAAGATTGCCGCCGAGAGTTGCGACGCATGTCGCCAGAGCGAATTTACCAGCAGCTGTTTGGCAAACTCGGTGTTGTCTTTATCGAGCCCTTTTTTCAGCGCTGATTCGCAGAGTCGGATGACCTTTTCGACATCCTCAAGTTGCTCGATCGAAAGCTGTAGCTCGGTGGCCTTGTCAAGATCGCCCTGCCCAGCGTCGCCGTCCTCTGCTTGTTGCGCGCATGCGGCAGCGTCCCATGACATGGTGAGCCAGATCGCGGAAACCGACCACAGGCAGATCAGTAAAGTGGAAAGCCGGAAGAACATTTTGCAGCTCATCGAAACAGCTCCAAATCGAATGAGACAGGTTCACATGATCAGAGTTTAAACTCCCCACTATTATGACGCACTTATGCGAGCAACGCTATCCGAGTCTGCGTCAGGTGAGAAAATCCGCTAGCAAACGAGACATCCGCACCACCAGATGTGCTCTCAACAGATGTGCTCTAAAACAATGCCACGATCGGCTTGCCGTCATCCAGCAGATTGTAGGTGCGGCCGTCTTTGTCCTTTGCAGTCAGATCGTTTATTCCCATCGCGTCGTAGACGGTTCGCGTGACATCGGCGGGCGTAACGCGCAAATCCGCTGGATATTCACCCAGCCGGTCACTTCTGCCATAGGTCTGACCACCTCGAATACCGCCGCCCGCCAACACGTCGGTGAGACAATGCGTCCAGTGGTCGCGCCCCTGGCCTGACGTCCCGCCACTGCGCGGATCGCCGATCTTTGGCGTCCGCCCCATTTCACTAGTGACCAATAAAAGGGTCTCGTCAAGCAGACCGCGCCCGTGCAGATCTTCGATCAGCGCCGAATAGCAGCGATCGAATTCTGGAAGCAAGGAGTCCTTCAGGCAACCAAAATTGTTGCCGTGTGTGTCCCAGCTGCCTGCGCTCTTGCACTTCTTGGCCAACGCTGATCCGATACCATGGCCCAACCAGAATACGGTGATGAATGGAACCTCGGCCTCGACCAGACGCCGCGCCAACAACAGGCTCATCCCGTTGACGGTCTCGCCATACCGTTGGCGAACCTGCTGTGGTTCCTGCATCAGGTCAAATGCTTGCGTTGTGCGAGCCGACATCAACAGCGATATGGCACGATCCTGTTGACGCGTCCACCTTTGCACCCTGGCAAAACGATCAAATTCGCGCCGCGCCCCATTGACGGTCCGCAGCAGTTCGTGGCGCGAAGCGAGCCGGTCCGCAAGGACATCACCGTAGAGTTCTAACGCCGGCGCCTGGAATTCCAGCGGCTTCTCGAAACTGCCTTGCACGAAAAACGGATCATGTTCGAGTCCCAACCGTGCCGCGAACTGACCGGGACGCGTGTACGGCGCGGGGCTGGGCATGTGCGGAAGTGTGATCAGGTTCGGTAAATGCGGATGGCGCGGCCGTTTGCTAGCGATGACCGAGCCCATGTACGGCCAGTCGCTGGGAAACGGTGTACGATTGTTTCCCAATACGCGAAACGTGACGTCTGGAACATGCCCCGTCAGATTGTGGTAATAGCCGGCGTGGTGATCATTGGTATTGACCGTGCCGGCAACCGAATTGACCAACGCCAGATGGTGCGCCTGCTTGGCCAACATCGGCAAGTGTTCGCTCAGCTGAATGCCCGGCGCGGAAGTTGCAATCGGCTGGAACGGACCACGATACTCCCGCGGTGCAGCGGGTTTCATGTCCCAGGTATCGAGATGCGAAGCGCCGCCACAAAGAAAGAAGAGAATCGTTGATTTTGCTCGCCCTGGCCCAGTAACCGTCCGCGCCACTTCGCCAGACTCGGCGGCGGGTGCTGCCAGACCTGGCCCACCGAACTGCAGGCCTGCGTAGCCAACTCCCGACGCGACCAAGAAAGCTCGGCGATTCATGGCAGCACGACAGGCCTGGGGCTGATGTGTCATGTTTCGCTCCGGGTCACCCACCTGAGGATGTTAACTAAATCTGCGTTGTTCTGCAAAAGGAGTATCGTCTCTGTGGAATCGGGAATCGGTGGATTCAGTTAACATGCGTGTCGCATGTCACTACGGGCGCGCTGCCTGGCACGCTTCCAATACGATCGGGGCCAGCCATTCGGCTGCGAAGAGTCGATTTGCCCAGCCATGGTGACCGCCGAAATTCCAGCTCCCGAGCATGGTAAAGCGATACCGGATTTGGTGGAACGGTGCGATGTCGTCCGTCGCCGGCCTCGCGTCGCCTGACCCCGTATCTCGCGGCCCCGTATCTCGCGGCCCTGTATCTCGCGGCCCTGCATCGCGAAAGCCCACCATCCCGGCAGAGAAGGTGTGCTTGCCATCAAAGGTGCCTGCGGCCAGGGTGCCGAGCCCCAGCTGCAACCAGTCCAGGGGCGAATGAAACGACCAGATGCCGCGTTCCACGTACTGCCGTGCCGCGGTCGTGTCGTATCTCGGCGAAACGGCCGCTGCCAACATTACGGCACCAGTGATCTTGCGGTCTTCAAGCAGCGGTAGCGTCAGCAGGCTCATCGCTGCCCCGCCTGAATGGCCCACCAGAACGACGGGGCGACCGGGGAATTCGCTTTGATAGTCCGTGATCCGTTTGGCCAATCGCACGGCCTGACGCGCCTGCCACGTTGTGCTACGGAGGTGATACAACGAATAGAACAATCGCCCCGTGGTCCAGTCGTGCAGTTCGACAGAACAGGGTACGCCGCCGTCAACGAGCCCCCGAGCGATATCCAGATTCAGTGTGCTGCGTCCTTCGATACCGGGCAATACGATAACGAGTCCTGCTGCTCGCCGATCGTTGCTCGCCAGATGGTCGACTGAACGACACCACCAACTCCCCAGTGGCACCAAGTAGATGCGCAGTGCGGAAGACATTCCGCGCCAGCAACGGGCCAAACGGCCAAGTTTCGCAGGGTGCTTCGTCGTCTCAGCCATTAGTTGTCAACGTCGGCCGTGGTCCACTGGCCATCCACCAAACGCCACGTGGCGTCGGTCGAGTTTTTATCTTGTAACAACTGTGGCAACCGCGCTGCACGGACGTTGTCATAAGACTGCAACATGGCGAATCGGACCAGCGATGCCGGCATCCCGACCGCCGTAAAACCAGGATGACCGGTGCATGGATACGGCCCACCATGATTCATGGCGGAGCTGACGGCGACACCTGTTGGCATTTTGTCGTTGAGCAACCGGCCTACGCGCTGGCGGAGCGGCCCTGCCACAAGTTCGTAATCAGCGTCATCCTGTCCGCCCGTATGCGAATAGACGCAGCCTGTTAGATTTCCTTCCATCTGACCTAGCAACTGTGCGACCTCGTCGATGCCGGCAGCGACGACAAACAGCGACGCATTGCCAAAGGCTTCGGTCTGCAGCGCTTCGGCGCTGGCCAAGAACGTCGCGCCGCTGGTCCGCAGCAACGTGTTCGCTCGACAATAACCTGTGCCTTGTCCGGCGCTGTCCCCAACGACCAGTTCCGCACCGGCGGTGCGCAAGGCAGACAAGTTACTTTGTAGGTTCGTTTCCACGGACTTGGACAACAACGTGCCAACTGCCGCTTTCTCAAATCGTTGGGAAACCTCGGTAATGAACCGTTCCGTTCTCTCTCCCGCGATCAGCACAACGATTCCGGGGTTAGTGCAGAACTGTCCAGCCCCCATCAGGCAACTGCTGGAAAAGTCGTCGGCGATCGCTTCGAGACGTTCTTCTAAGGCACCGGGCAAAATGACGACCGGATTCGTGCTGGAAAGTTCGAGATAGATTGGTTTGCCGACCGCATCGGCGGCTTTCTTCAGCTTCAGGCCCGCGTTCCGGCTGCCGGTGTATCCCGTCGCACCGGTTCGCGGATCTGCCACCAACCGCTCGCCATCGACGTGGCTGGTCCGATACAGAAGCTGCACGGTGGCTGCCGGCATATTCGTGGCCAAGCTGGCTTCGTGTGCCGCTTCGGCGAAGATCCGCGTGGTCCCAGGATGCGACGAATTTGCTTTTGCGATGACGGGGTTACCGGCAGCGATTGCAGCGGCGAAGTCGCCTCCCGAAACGCTACCAAAGGCAAACGGGAAATTGTTGGGGCCAAAGACGCAGATCGGACCGATGGGACCGTAGCAACTGCGGATCCCGGCTTTCGTGTCAATCGTTGCCTGGGCCCACGAACCGTTCCGCGCGGCGGCGGCACCCAATCGCAGTTGGTTTGTGGTCCGTGGCAGTTCGACATCCGCCAATCGCGGTGCTTTGGGGAGCGCGGTTTCCGCATGGGCCATTTCGACCAGTTCGCCGGCGTGCTGTTCGATACGATTTGCGAAGTCATCGAGGAAGGAGGCGACCCGCTCGCCTGTCATCGTGCGAAGCTCGGTGGCGGCTTCCGAAGCAGCTTGCAAAGCCGCCTCGCAATCGGACCAAGCGCTGACCGGAAATTCGCCAGGCAGTGCCTCCTTCGTCGCAGGATTGTCCGCGTAAAACGTGCCGGTCCTGTCGGCATCACGCCACTGACCTGCGATGAGTACTTGCTGAATCGACATAGATTTCCTCGTTAAGAGTTATTCTGGGATGGGCGGTCATCCTTGGACAACTGGATTGGACAATGTGCCGATCCCATCGATCCGAATATCGACCACGTCACCAGCCTGCAAGGTGAAGTCGTTGTCTGGGACGACACCGGTCCCCGTCATGAGCATCGCTCCTGCCGGGAACGAATTATCGCGCCCCAGCCAGCCGATCAGGTCTTCAAACGACCGCGCCATCTGATCGACCCCCGTCTGGCCTTCAAACACGGGCTTGCCGGTGCGCCGAATGGTCAAATAGATCCCGATTTCCTCGCGAGGCGGCATCGCACTGGCCAAGGTGATCCAGGGACCGACGCCGGCGCATTGATCATAGACTTTGGCTTGCGGCAAATAGAGTGGATTGTCGCCCTCGATGTCGCGCGAACTCATGTCATTGCCGATCGTGAAGCCGACCAGTTTCAATTTCGAGTTCATCACCAACGTTAGTTCCGGCTCCGGGACATTCCAGGTGGCATCGGCGCGGATTCGCAATGGCTGGCCGTTGCCCGAGACGCGGTGCGGTGTCGCCTTCAGGAATAGCTCTGGACGAGGTGATTCATAGACGCGATCGTAGCAGGAGGCGGCAGTTTCGGATTCTTCCATCCGCGCCGTCTTGCTGCGCCGGTACGTGACGCCAGCCGCCCACACTTCTTGCTGATCAATCGGTGGCAACAGTTCGACATCGGAAATTGCCAAGGTGGCTTCGCGCGGCAACGATTCGACCAGCGCTGCTGGTGTGTCAGCTTCCAGAATCTGGGTCAACGTCCCAATGCCATCGGTCAGGTCCAACGGTGTGACGCTACCGACGTCAACGATTGCTACCGCAATCGCACCGGTCTTCAGGCGGATCTTTGCCAGTTTCATCGACGTCAGCTCCAGATTTCGTTCAAGCGGCGAATCCAATTTCCGTGCATGATAGCCTCCACGTCCTCCTGGCTGTAGCCACGATCCGCCAGGATCGTCGTTAGCCGCTGCAAGTCAGCAATCGACTGCAGATCCAAGGGCGTTTGCTCGGTGCCGTACCCGCCATCCAGGTCCGATCCGATGCCGCAATGCCTCGCGCTGCCGGCCAGTTGGCAGATGTGATCGATATGGTCGATGATGCGTTCGATCCTCAGATCGGCTTGCTGGGGCGTGGTCGTGCCTCGTTGCCAGCCAGTGTGCATCATCCAAGCGTCAAAGACGGCTCCGATCACTGCATCTCGATCAATCAATGCTTTCAACTGTTCGTCGTTGAACTGGCGTTGATCGGGCACTAGCGCGCGACAATTGTTGTGGCTTGCCCAGACAGGCCCCGAGTACAAATCGAGCGATTCCCAGAAGGCTTCGTCCGTCAGATGCGTAGCGTCCAGAATGATCCCGAGCCGGTCCATTTCGACCACCAACTCCCTGCCCATTGGCGTGAGACCCCCTTCAACGCCAGTGCCAGGCGAGTAGCGACCGATGCCATAGTGTGCCGGTCCAAGGGCGCGCAAACCGTACTCGTAGGCTCGCTCCAGGTGTCCCAATGTGATAATGGAATCGGCACCTTCAAGACTGAGAATATATCCGATGGGTGCGTCAACGGGCGGGTCGTTCTGCCACAAGGCAACGTGTCGATTCAGCCCATCGGCGTCGGTGATCTGTGTCAGTTGTCCCGCCTCTTCCATGGCACGGTACCAGGCGAGCTGAGCTTGGGTGATCGACCAGGCAATTTCCGGACTATTCCAACCGGGCATCGGATTTTCTTTGCTGACGTAGCGAGCAATCTGCGTGGCCACACAAATCCCGATGTTGCCGCGACGCATTTCCTCAAAAGTGCATACTCCCAGCCCGCGATCGATCCTGTCCTTCATTCCCATTTCGCGACGACGGACCTCGTCCAGCGGACGAGTCAGATCGCGATTCCATTCGATCGCGTTCATAGAAAGATCAAGGTGCGCGTCAAAAAGAAGCATGGTGAGAATCCTGGTGGGGTCAACAGTGCGGCGAGCAACCAAACGGTTCGCCGACAGATCATGGTCAGCGTGGTGATTGTCGTCCGGGGAATTGTTGATTCTCGCGACATCGACCCACCAGCATCAAGTGGGCTGCATACTTATTGAGAGGTTATTGTTAGAATCCGACGGAGTAGCAACCATGAATCGACCCGACCCGACCACCCCCGCTCACGAACATAATCGCCGCGCTTGGGACACCCTGGTTCGTGAAAACCAGCGGTTCACGCGTCCCGCGCCTGACGAAGATTTCCTCGATCCACTCCGTAAGGTGGATGGAATCGGCTGGCTGGGAGGAGATATTCGTGGCCAAAACGTGCTCTGTTTGGCGTCCGGCGGTGGCAAGCACGGCGCGCTGTACGCCGCGGCCGGCGCACGCGTGACGGTTGTGGATATCAGTCCGGCGATGCTCGAGTTGGATCGCCGTGTGGCTGAGGAACGGAAGCTGGATCTGCAGACCATCGAGGCATCCATGGATCATTTGCCAATGTTCGCTGATGGCGAATTTGATCTGGTCGTACATCCGGTCAGCACCTGCTACGTCCCGAACGTCGCGCCGGTCTATCAGGAAGTCGCGCGGGTTCTGCGCGACGCTGGACTGTACATCAGCCAGCATAAGCAACCTGGCAGTCTGCAGGCGGACGTCGCGCCTTCGCGGCGCGGCTATGAACTGATCGAGCCGTATTTTCGCAGCGAGCCGCTTCCGCCGGTGATCGGGAGCCAACATCGCGAAGAAGGAACGTTGGAATTCCTACATCGGTGGGACGAACTACTGGGTTTGATGTGCCGGGCGGGATTCGTGATTGAAGATCTGGCCGAACCGAAACACGCTAGACTGGAAGCGGCCGCCGGCACATTTGGGCATCGCAGTCATTTTGTGCCGCCATACGTACGCGTCAAAGCGAGAAGAAAAGGGAGTGCTACCGACGGTCAACGTCGGATCCAGCTCATTTCGCCCTAACCGCCGGTGCTCTCGGCTTGATGGAATCGACCATGCGATTGTTTGAAGGCACACCACTGGACCGTCCTCCACGGTGTGAGCAGTGCGGTGATCTGGAATCCGTGTGCAATTGCCCGCCCGCCGCGCCTCCTCCTCCCCCGCGGATTGCGCCAGAAACACAGACGGCGAGACTGGCGGTAGAAAAACGCAAGCGGGGCAAACAAGTGACCGTCGTGCGCGGGTTGCCGGCCGAGGGCCACGACCTTGCCGAGTTGCTCACTCGCCTGAAGACTCGTTGCGGCGCGGGCGGAACCGTCAAGAACGAAACGCTCGAGATTCAAGGCAACCATGCCGACCGGATTCGGCAGACGCTGCATGAGCTTGGTTACCGTGTACAAGGTTAGATGTGTCGAAGGGCGGCCGCCCCGCCAATCAGGCGAGCGCTCGGTTTTCTTCAACCCGCTCCTGCTAGTCGCAACGAATTCCGCGGAAGAAGAAAATCGTCCCAAGCGTAAAGGGCGAAGAGAACCTCAGTCGTCTTCGGACGGGAGGTGGATCGAAAGAGACGGGTGCGGTGCTGCGACATCTGGCACCTCAGGAAATTGGATCTTTATCGGTAGCTTGGTTGAGGGCATTACGTCAACCAACGCATCGTCTTTCGCGTCTGTGTCTTCCGTTTCAGGTATGGCAGGTTGTGCGCGTGACAAGCGATAGCCTGCGATCCGTAAGGCCAGCACAGCAATGGAAATCGTCGCGCCGTAACAAAAACCGAACAACGCCCAGTGCAAGGGATTTTCTCTTTGTGGAAGGCCAGATACCCCGACGAACATGCCAGCAAGAGGACAAATAACCGACACCACGAAAATCGCAATCGTTGCGGCGAGTTGGGGCAATCTGATTCCCAGCCCCGCAAACAAGACCGACAGTCCTGTCAAGGCAAAGCAGCTGAAGAACACGACCGCTTCGCCCACCACAAGTAATGGCATTTCGACCTGCTTGGCTGTCCCCATCACAATGGCCACGGCAGTCGTTCCCGAAAGCAAACCCCAGATAGAGAATTGCCAATCCGTCATTCCGGTGGCGGACTGTGATTTACCTTCTCGGTTGATCTGCCAGCGAAAACATCTCGTTACCGTTGTGGGGACCGCGGCCGTGCAGAACGCCACGAGTAGAATAGCGAACCAATGACCGATTGCGTTGGCGCCACGGGTTGACAGGGCGACGACGAGTGACAATCCGAAGACTGCCGCGATCACGATCAGAACGCGCATCGCGATGTTCCAGCGCACAAAGACAAACCAGGCGGAAAGCAGCATTAATTGACCGAAGGTCAGGCCGAGCAGGAAGATGCCGGGAAGATCAGGCCAGTGCTGGTTTGTCGCATCGACATACATCACCGCAGCAATGTCGCCGAGGACGAATGCACCGATCAGCAATACCAGGATGACAATTGACGGCTTCATGAAATACTCGGCTGAATCTTCATGATTTCCCTCAATACAGCAGGCCGCTACGGGCAAGTCCAATATTCAGCGAGATTGCCCGGCGTTGCAATCCAAGCAACCGTTCTTAAGAATATACCACTCGCCTTAGACATTGCGGGGTCCAAGCCGCAACGTCAGCCTTTCGCACTCCCGTACGGAACGGAGATCTCACGTGTCGGACGATTCTCTGCAGGCCATCGTTTGTTGCATGGGCCAACCTGTCGCTGGAAATCCCACTCAGTTCATGATGGAACGCGCTTTTGCCGCGGCCGGCTTGGATTGGCGATACCTGACATTGGAAGTTGGGCCCGAAGATCTTCCAGCCGGGGTCGCCGGCATGCAAGCCATGGGATTTCGAGGCGGAAATTTCACGATTCCACACAAGGTGGCCGTGATAGCGCATCTGGACGGATTGAGCGAGGCGGCCGAATTAATGGGTGCCGTGAACTGCATCCATCGCGTGGACGGCAAGTTCAGCGGCGAGAACACGGACGGAAAGGGATTTGTCCAGTCGCTCCGTGACGTGACCGATCCCACAAACAAGCGAGTTGTCATTCTGGGGGCGGGCGGCGCCGCGCGGGCCATCGCCGTCGAGTTGGGCCTCTCCGGCGTCGCCGAAATCACCATCGTCAATCGGACGGCGGAGCGAGGACAAGGACTGGTCGATCTGCTGAGCGAGCGAGTGAAAGTAACCTCGAAGTTTGTCCCCTGGGACGGTGACTATGGCGTCGAAGAAGGTGTCGATATCGTGATCAATGCCACGTCGATTGGGTTGGGTGACGCCACCGCGCGCGTATCGTTGGATTACGAAACGCTGACGAGCAAAATGGTTGTGGCCGACGTGATCTTCAATCCGCCCCTGACGATCTTCCTTCGAGAAGCCTCCCAGCGCGGCTGCAAAACGCTCGACGGCCTCGGTATGCTGGTGAATCAAGGCGTGATCAGCTTCAAAATCTGGACAGGTGTCGACCCCGATCCCAATGTGATGCGAGAAGCACTGGAAGAGTATCTCGAACTATAGGAGCGATATCCCAATTAATCCGCAATCAGCAACGTCCCTCGATCGCTTGACAGACGCGCAAACAACGGAAGAACAGTTTCTGCGAAAGATCTTTGTGCGCGCTCAAATGTCGGAGTTCGTCCAAGATCCGCTCATCATGTCGCGATCCGATGGAGTGCACTATTGGGACGTTGCCGGCAAGAAATACCTGGACGGTCTGTCCGGAATCTATGTCGTTAGTGTCGGTCACAATAATCGGCGCGTAATCGATGCCGTCCGCCGCCAGATGGAGACAATGGCCTTTTCACCGGTGATGCACGGTTCAAATCCAGAGGCAGTCAAGTTGGCCAACCGCCTCGTTAGCCTTGCGCCGGGCGATTTGGGCGCAGTAAAGTTGCTCTCAGGCGGATCCGAAGCAACCGAAGCTGCCGTCAAAATGGCGCGGCAATATCATCGGATCGTCGGCAACCCGACCAAATTCAAGATCATCTCGCGCTACCAATCCTGGCACGGGTCGACCGTGGGATCGCTGTCCGCCGGTGGCCTGGCATCCCGACGTGCCGTAAACGAACCGCTCTCACCCGGCTTCGTTCACGTCTTTCCACCAACCTGCTATCGCTGCCCATTCGGCAAGGAATATCCAAACTGCGACATCACGTGCGCCAGTTTGGTTGCCGATGTGATCGAGATGGAGGGCCCATCCACGGTGGCGGCGGTGATGGTTGAACCGATCGGGCACACCGGTGGGATCATCGAACCGCCACAAGAATATCTACCTGCGTTGCGCGAGATCTGCGATCGCCACAACGTGCTACTGATCTTTGATGAGATTATCACGGGAGTGGGCCGCACCGGCGAGATGTTTGCGGCCGAGACATTCGACGTCCTCCCAGACGTGCTGTGTCTGGGAAAGGGTCTGAGCGGCGGGTATGCGCCGCTGTCAGCGGTGTTGTGTCGGCAACCGGTCGCCGATGCATTCTGGGGCGATCCAGCCGTCAATCCCGGTTTTGTCGAAGGACATACTTTCGAGGGGAATCCGATGTCGTCCGCCGCCGGCCTGGCCGTTCTGGACGAGATCATCCAAGGCGATCTCTGTGCCAATGCGCTTGCCATGGGCGAACGTCTTCGCCTTGGGCTGGAGGCACTTGGGAAGTATGGTGTGATCGGCGACATTCGTGGCAAGGGATTGATGCAGGGAATCGAATTCGTTTCTGACCTTGAATCAAAACGTCGCTTCGACCCCCCAATCGGCCAGCGGATCGGTCGGCGGGCACTGGAAAATGGACTGCTCACTCGCTTCGACCCGCATTGGCTGGCCCTCGGTCCACCGCTTGTGGTCACCGCCGATCAAATCGACCAAATGGTGTCGATCCTCGATCGCAGCATCGGGGAAGTGCTGGCCGAGTAGCGCGTGGGTCCCATTTCTGGGCAGTTCCTCCAATGGCCAAGCCATCCCATGGCACTTCCGGAAGATTTGGGAACTGAAGTTCGCCAACTCGCGTCAGTAGTGAGGGCCGTGGTGCGCCGAGGCTGGCGCGTTGTCTTGCGGGCCATGAATCCCCCAAGTGGAGGGATTCAAGCAGATATGGCCGTGTCGGCTGATTGCGGATGGAGTTCAGATTGTACCTGTCGTTTTGGAAATCTTGGGTCGCGCTGCGAAACTAGGCAAATTAAGAAGCGTGCATAGCAGTTTTGTTGCAACACCTTCTTGAGCAACTATAATCGCTAGAATCCCCCAAGGTTTATGAGTTTACGTAATTTTTGAGCTGTCCTGAACGCAGATTTGGAACCCATTTTCCACATCTGGCCGTGCGTTTCGTGCCACGACCTAGATCCCCCGGGTTACAAATTCTTTCGCTCAGGCACCCTTCACATTTCTGAGGCTTGGTTCATGTCCAACCGACGTCATTCATCGTCGTTTGCCGCCCGCAGAAAACGTCGCAAGTCGTTGCAGAATAAAGAACAACAGCGCAAGTTGCTTCTGGAATCCCTGGAGCGTCGCGAACTGTTGGCCGTCGGCCCGCAATTGATTGGGATCCAGCCCAACAACGATTCGCTCTTGCGATTCGACCGGACCGATATTCGCAATGTGGCGCCACAAGAGCTGGTCTTCAAATTCGATGAGAATCAGCGGTTCTCTGCCGACGACCTGCGGATCAATCCCGGTCGAATTCAGATCACGCGCAGTGGGCTCGATAGAGATTTCGAGGCTGCGTCGACGACTTCCGATTTGGCCACGAACGATGCCGTTGTTGTCAAGTTTACGGCGGTCCGATTGGGCGCTGATCAAAACGGCATCACGATCAATCTGACCAAGACGAACCAGGGATCCCCTGGCGCGCCCACGATTACGGTCAACGGCAACCAGATCTCGGCACGTCTGAATACGAATCCGTTCAACGAATCGACGGCGCTCGACTTAGTGAATGCGATCAACTCGAATTTGGAATCTAGCGCCTTGATTGTGGCGGAGATCGACAGCGGAAATCCTGATACCGATGTGGCCTCGGTCTTACCCGCCAACTTTGCGCCAATCATGCTTGATGGTTCGAACGACGTCGTGATTACGCCTGGGTTCATCGGTCCCGCGGCGGCCCCCAACGAAAACGAAATCATCGTACGTTTTGCTGAAACACTGCCAGATGATCTGTATCGCATTGATGTCTTTGGCGACCATCCGTTATTGGCTTTGCGCAATACACAACGAGGCTGCACGTACAACGTCAACGGGCAGATTTTCACCGGTTGCGCGTTCGGCGACCTGACGGAAGATGGCGTGGATAGCGGAACAGATCAGTCTCCGATCTTCTTTGAGCTCGATTTGGCCCCGCAGGTTACGGCGGTTCAGCCTCAACCGGTGACTCGCGTCGGTGGTGTGCTCCAACAGGACCGGGATCAAATCGTCGTACACTTCAGCCAGGACGATTTGTTCGCGCCGGATGTCGTGGTGACTGACGACCAGTTCGTCGATACACACAGCGTGACGATCGAAACGGTTGACGGTCAAACCCGCGTGTACGAACTAGACAGCGATGGCTCGCGCCTCAATAGCAGTGCGTTGCCGGTTACGTTTTCCAGTGAAACGACGGCCGAGCAGATGGCGGAGATTTTGGCGAAAGCAGTCAACGAAACGCCCAACTTTGGTGTGACCGCAGAAGCGAACGGCCGGCAGCTAACGTTTAACGGCGACGCCGCGGTCACGTTGTCGGCAAACATCTCGGGCTTTGAATTGGGGATCGACCAATTCGTCAACACGGCGGCCAACCCAAACTTCTACAAACTGTTCTTCACCCGTGAAACGGTTGAGAACACGGACGACATTGTTTTCACGCCGAGTTCCGTGCGATATGACTCGAACTTGGATACGGCGGTACTGCAATTTGAAGCGAACCTGGACGAACTCCAGCGCACCCAAGCGTACACGGCCAACCCTGTCACCAGCGCATTTACCAGCACAAACCACGACTTGGTCAACGGCGATCACGTGCGTCTTTCCAGTTCTGGTTCGTTGCCGGTCGGCCTGTTTGGTTTGACCGACTACTTCGTCGTGAGCAAGACCGACAACACGTTTCAACTGTCGACGACGATTGATGGCGCGCCGGTCAACTTCGTCGGAACCGGTACGGGGCTTCAGCAATTTGAAACACCGATCGGCGCCGGCGTCTTCCGCTTGCGCGTGGGAACGGACGAAGCCAAGCCGGCAACTCCTGTTCAAGTGCCGATCACAGTGGCCGCGACTACCGATTTCAATTCGTTAGGTGGCGTCAAAGTCAAATTCGAATCGACCGAGCAAGTATCCGAGCAATTCGGCACGGCGATTCAGGTGGTGATTACCAATCGAGACATGGGACCTTCTGTGCCACCATCGGTACTGGTCCGCGACAATCGCATTCTGATCGAATTGAACACGAACGTCACGAGTATCAGTACGGCGCAAGATGTGGTGGATGCGATCAATGGCGATGGTCGCGCTGCGGCGTTGGTGACCGCGTCAATCGACTCCGGTAATGCCGGCCAAGTCGTCGGTGGAACGGTTGCTGACTACTTCACGATCAAACTGACTGGTCTGGGCTCGAGCTTTGAAACGGCAACAGATCTTGGGGGTATCTTCGACAGCGGACAGGTCATTGAAGTATCCGGCAACGGACCGGATATGGTGGATGGCCAGCGGATCACCCTGGTGGACCGCGACGGTGTATCGCAGACATTTGAACTGGATGACAACACGATTCATCCTCTCTCGAATCAACCGATTCCGTTCACGCTGGCCGACACGCAAGTTGATATTGCCAACGCAATCGCTGACGCAATCAACAGTACGCAAGGCTTTGGAGTGACGGCGACGACCAATGGCAATTTGGTTCGTTTGTCCGGTGATCGCAGTGTGACCTTTGAAGGTGCGGTCAGCGGTCTTGGCTTGACCACGCAAGGCGTCGTGGTGTCTTCGTCCATCGACCCGCAATTGTACAAGTTGGATTTTCCAGGCAGTGAAGACGAACCCGGCCATCGAGCGATCTCTGAAAGTGGAGTCGGCGACGAACATATCGAAGGTGGAAACAAGGACACCGACCCCGGTGTTGCCACCATCCGATACATCTTCCGCAACATCTACGGAACCATTCCCGACATTCAAGGCGGCCTGCAACCAGCCTTCAACCTGATTACCAACACTCAGCAAATCCGAGCTCGAGAGATCTTTGAAACGTACAGCCAGGTCGCCGGCCTGCAGTTCGTTGAAACCACGGACGAGAACGACACGACAGCGGTGATTGTCGCCACTGGAGACATGCGGGCCATCAATCCGTTCGTCCCTTCCGGTCCGGGTGGTACGACGGGATTGGTAGGCAGCGTGAATGTCGGCAATGCCGCCAATCCGGATTTTCGCCAAGCCATCATTATGGACAGCAGTGAATTCTGGAATGACGAGCGTGGGTTGAGCGACAATCCGCTGCAGTTCTCGTGGTTCGAACAAACGGCTCAAGCGACTGCCCGCTTCCTGGGGCTTGGCGATGCATTGGAATTGCCACCCGGCACGCTGCTCGGAGCGGATTCGGATCTGGCCTTCGACAACAACCGCGAAGGGATCATTCCCGGCGATCAGGACATCGTGCATTTGCAGAGGCTGTTCCGTCCTGAAAGTAAAGACATCGATCTGTATAAGTTCACGATCGATGTGGCTGACGGTAAGACCGGTATCTTCACAGCGGAGACAATCGCCGAACGGCAGCGAGATTCCAGTTTGTTGGATACCACGATGTCATTATTCCGCGAGATCGTGGATGAAAATGGCGTTATCATTGGCCGCGAACTTATCGCACGCAACGACGACTACTACAGCGAAGACTCGTACCTGGAGGTCGAGCTTGGACCCGGCACGTACTACGTTGGTGTCTCCGCCAGTGGCAACGACAATTACGATCCAGTGATCGAGGACACTGGTATCGGAGGCACCAGTGAAGGCAACTACGATCTTCGTTTGGCGTTTCGTCCCGACGCTGAGTTCAGCATCATCGATGCCGACAACACGGACTTGCCTGCGTCAGGATTTGACACCTCGGACAATGCCAAACTGACTACGAGCACGCCACTCGACGGCGACGCGGATGGCGTCCCGGGTGGAATTTATAACTTCTGGTTTCGCACGCAAAACGAACACCGCACGCTGAACCTCACGGCAGACGGAAATCGGCTGGTCGACGGTCAGGTCATCACGGTAACGAACAGTCTGGGGGCGATTCGCCGATTCGAACTGGATCGCAACGGCAGCTTTGGTGCCGGCAATCGACCCGTATCCATCGCGGGACTGTCGCGGATGGACGTGGCGCAGGCCATTGCCAACGCCATTGACAACGAAGCCGGATTCTCTGTGTCCGCCACTGCGTTTGGGGCCGAAGTGACCCTCCAGGGCGAACGGCTTGTCACGCTAAGCGACAATTCGATTGGCATCGAACTTGGCGGAAAGACCATCTTCGTCGATAAGACGGCAGCGCCCAATCCCGATGGTTCGCTGGCCAAACCGTTCAACAACATTGCCAGTGCCACAACCATCAACGCATTCGCGGCCGCGCATCCGGACGACATCATTCGCATCGTCGGTAACGATACGGATGGTGACGTCGCGACTTTGACGGATCGTCAAGCGTATGAGATCGGCTTCGACAGCTTGGGGCGTCAATTGGCCGACGGTGGATCATTGCAATTGCCGCAAGGCGTTACGGTGATGATTGATGAAGGTACCGTGTTCAAGCTGCGTCGGGCCCACATCGGCGTCGGTAGCTCCGCGCCGGGCATCGACCGTAGCGGTGCCGCATTGCAGGTGCTGGGCGTTCCCGAAAACAACGTCTACTTCACGTCGTACGAAGACGAGACCATCGGTTCAGACAGTTTCCCGTTTACCACCACTCCGTTGCCTGGCGACTGGGGAGGCCTCCAGTTTCGTGACGACATCGATCGAGCGGATGGTAACTTCGTGTACGACGAAGAGGGCATCTTCCTAAACTACGTGGCCAACGCAGATATGCGATTTGGCGGAGGTAACGTCGTCATCAATTCGGTGCCTCAAGTAGTGGCTCCAATTGAGATTACGGACACTCGTCCGACGATCGCGCACAACGCGATCATGCACAGTGCCGACGCGGCCATGTCGGCCAGCCCGAACAGCTTTGAAGAAACGAATTTTCATGCGCCGCGCCATCAGCGGATCGCGTTCACATCGGACTATGCCCGGGTTGGGCCGGATATCCATGGCAACTTCGTCGCCGAAAACAGTTTGAATGGCTTGTTTGTTCGAGTCCAGACTCCGGCAGGCAATGATATCCGGACGATGACTGTTTCGGGTCGTTGGGACGATTTCTCAATCGTCCATATCCTGGCGGAAAACCTTCAGATTGCTGGTACACCATCGGGACCGATCCAGGAAACTGATCCGCCACCGATCGGTCTGATTACGCTGACGGAGATTGCCGGCGGAGTGCTAGAACCGGGCGACTACGATTACCGCCTGACGTTTGTTGATCTCCAAGGAAACGAAGGTCCCGTTTCCGATGCGACGATTGGTGCTACGCTCACAACGGGCGGCACGATTGCCCTGGCACAGATACCGCGCGCAAGCGGGCCCTATGTGGCGAGAAATCTGTACCGCAGCATGCCAGGTGGGCAATACGAACTGGTTCGTCAGCTTGACGGCAGCAAAACCATTTACGTAGATGATGGGTATACTCGCGGCGGCTTGTTGGTGGAGCCGGTAGGTGTATCGCAACGACCGCGTCCAGACGCACGACTGTCGATCGATCCTTCGATGGTGGTGAAACTCGACGGTGCTCGAATCGAAACCGGGGTGGGGGCACAGTTCATTGCTGAAGGCCAGGAAGGACTGGAACTGCGGTTTACCAGCTTGATGGACGATCGCTTTGGTGGCGGCGGCACGTTTGATACCGCCAACGATGGCCCCATCGTTCCCGGTGGACCCAACGCGCCGCAGCCAGGCGAATGGGGTGGCATCTACATCAGCCTGTTTGCCAGTGCCAACATCGATCAAGCGCTGATCGCGTACGCCGGTGGTGTCACCCGCGTGGAAGGGACATTCGCTGCCTTCAATCCGATTGAAGTCCATCAGGCTGAAGTTCGGATTGCCAATACCACGTTCGAGAACAATGCAACGGGTCAGGGTGGCCAGGCGTTGTCGTCCCATCCCAATCGGGTGGGTCGTGGTGAAAACGAACCGGGTGCAATCTTTGTCTCAGGTGCTCAACCGACCATTATCGACAACATTATCCGCGACAATCTGGGCGCTGCGATCAGCATCAACGTTAACGCCTTGAATCACGAACTCAAACGCGATACCGGTCGCATAACGGGTTTCATTGATCGCCTGGAAGGGTTTCGCGACAACCAAGGGCCGCTGATCCACAACAACCGGCTGGCCGACAACGGAGTCAACGGCGTCGCAGTACGCGGACAAACGCTCACCACGCAGAGCGTCTGGGACGACACGGATATCGTACATGTTGTCCAGGACACGATTTATGTCTCCGACTTCCATACGTATGGTGGCTTGCGTTTGGAAAGCAACCCGACGGAAAGCCTGGTGGTCAAATTCCTCAGCCAGGACCGTGGTAACACCGACCCCAATGTGCCCAACACCGCGGGATTGCGGTCGGTTGGAATGCCACACGAAATCAACGACCGCATTGGTGGCATTGTGCAAGTAGTTGGGCAACCGCGATCGCCCGTGGTCCTAACGTCGCTAAACGACGACACTGTCGGCGCAGGCTTCGATCCCAGTGGCGATGTGCAAACCCGTACGGGTGCGCTCGGCACCGGCCTACAAGGCAACCTGCAACTGGTGCAACCTGACTCGGGAGTCTTTGCTACGCTGACAGGTAACGTTGGGGTTTCGACCGATGGTCTCGGCACCGATGACCTGGGCACACTGCAGGCCAACATTCCGGCCGGTTCCGCGATCGAGCTGGCAATCTTGCATGTCGCCACACGAACTGGCCCCGCATTTCCTCCGCCGGCACCATTTCTTCCCGCCAACATCATGTTTGAAGGACAGACTGTTCCGATCACATATCTGCCGAACGTCGCGGACTCGGCAACTGAGAATTTCGAGACCGGCCGAGTGGATGTAACGGGCCTTGTGGCGGCCCGAGTTGCCGCTGGTGGAACAACGACGTTCAATTTCACGGTCGACGAGACCATCACGGGCCAGTCAAACAACATCGAAGGCACCAGCCTGACGGTGGTCTATTCAAACCCAACACTACCTGAACGGACTGTCTTGATTCTGGAAGGTGGTCTGACCGGTGCCGCTGCGCAGCGCACATCGCTCTCCTTCGCCGATCCGCTCGACCCGAACGACCCCAATTTCGTGGCCGAATTGGCACTCGGTATTCAATTCGGTTTCCCGGGGACGAGCCAGTTCAGCACAATCGACGTGAATGGCCAGCGTCTGACCAGTTCCGCCGGTGCCGCGGACGACTCGGCCGTCACACCCCCGTTCGACGGGAACTTGATCACCGTCGGTGGCGTGGGTGACTCCCTAGCCAACCCACCCCTACCGTTCTCCAACAGTACCTTCCAAGACGACGAACTGTACGATCTGCGACCGTTCGTCAGTATTGGTGACCGTGCCATCACCATCGACACTGCGAATCCGTCGGACGATGATTCGATCTTCCTGGCGGTGGTGCTGGTTTCGGGGAATGCCGAGTTGGGTAACTCGGGCGCGCCGGGCGACTGGCGGGGAGTACAATTCGAGCAATTCAGTCACGACCGAAATGTGGAGCTGGTGACCGAAACGGAAGCGCGATTGGTCAACTCTCCTGGCACCAACTCGACGACCAACGACTCGCAGTTCCTGGGCCAATTGGCCCCGGGTGAAAAGAACAGTGACGAGAATCGTCGGCTGGGCTTCGAGGTCCAAGGATTCTTGAACGACCGGCGTGACTACGACGTGTACAGCTTTACCGCAGACGCCGGCACGGAAGTCTGGTTCGATATCGACCGCACGACATTCTCGTTGGACTCCGTCGTTGAATTATTGGATAGCAACGGCGTTGTTCTGGCACAGTCGACCAACTCGTTTGACGAAGCCAACAACCCGAACAATGCGTTGGCTCCCGACAAGCGGGCGACGTTGAGCCCAAGCGAGCTTGCAGATCCAACGCTTTTGCTCGGCATCGGTCGCCTGATGCAGAAGACGCCGCCGTTTGCCGGTGTGGACCATTGGTCCATCAACCCGCGAGACGCTGGGATGCGAGTTATTCTGTCCGGCCCAACGAGCACGACTAATACGTATCACGTCCGTGTTCGTAGCAATAGTCAGGACCTGAACAACCTGGATGCCGGACTGACATCAGGCGCGTACCAGATGCAGATTCGTTTGCAGGAAACGGATGAAGTGCCGGGTTCAACTGTCCGGTTTGCGAATATTTCTTATGCGGAAAACGGCATTCAACTTTTGGGCCAGCCGGGACATTCGCCGCTGTTGGGCGAAGTCAGCGAAGATAGCTCGGCCAACGGCACTGGTGGGCCGAACGGGAACGCCCAGAACATTGGCAACTTGGTGGCCGTTGACCGGGCGACCCTGGGAATCGCCGGTGTGTTATCCGACAGCGCCGATGTCGACTTCTTCCGGTTTGAGGTGGACTTCGAAGATACCGTGGTCAGTCCCACCTCGTTTGAAACTGTCTTTGACCTTGACTATGCGGACGGATTGGCCCGTGCCAATATGATTATTTCCGTGTTCGATGACACGGGCAGCTTGATCTTGACCAGCCGTGAAGCGAATGTCGCGGAAGATCGGCCGGGCAACGTCGGCACATCGGACATCGACGACCTGTCGCGCGGTTCTGTGGGTGCCTCGGATCCGTACATTGGCGGGGTCGAACTGTCGCCCGGCGACTACTATGTGGCGGTAACTTCGGACGCGCAAATGCCGCGTGAACTGGAACAGTTCTTTCTCGTCAATCCGCTCAATCCCGATCTGCGTCTAGAGCCGATCAACTCGCTGCAACGCATTGCAGAAGATCACATTGGATTTCCTTCGCCGCAGATCGACGACGGTCTTCCCTCCACTTTCGATCCACCGCAGGTCCCGATTCTGATCAATGCCAACAGTGAAGTGGCCTTCAACTTGGGCGATGTCGTTCTGTTTGTGAGCGAGGACTTTGGAGTCAATCGCACCAACGTGCTTACGGTCGATCCCTTCACAGGACAACGAGAAACAACCGTCGGTGATTTCAGCTTCGACACGCGCGACATTGCATTCCATCCCAATGGCGACCTGTTTACGTTTTCGCAAGGGCTGGACGAACCCGTGCCGTGTGCACCGTTTGACGCCAATTCGGGCAACTTCCTTCGGATCAATACGGGAACGGGGGCAGCGACCCTGATCAACGACGACGGGATCCTGACGTACCAAAGAGATCCGATGGATCCGGCCGCATCGATCCAGACCAACCCGTGTCCAACGACGCGAATCGGCGACGGTATCCAAATCAACGCGCTGGGCTTTGGCCCCATCGGGCTAGGTGAGCTCTTTGGCGTCGGTGATCGCGGTTTTCAGAACCGCAGCCAGGCACCCGGTGTCGAGATTTTTGACAACATCCTCTATCAGTTCATCGGTGATCCCCAAAGTCCCAACTTTGGTTTGGGACTCAGTTCGCCACAACCTAACCGGGTCGATGACCCACAGATTCCTGAAGTCCGCTATGAAGGCGCGGGAACGCAGATTCGTGAACGGGGTGAATTGCTGACGAGCCCCAGGATCGAGGCGGTGGATGCCACCGTGCCGACACGGCCGAGCGACAACGGATTCAACATTAAAGACGGCACGACCCTTACAGTCGAAGACGGAGCGCAATCAGTCGAATTTGAATTTGATTTTGGTTTCGAGGCCGTCCAACTGGTCGATGGCAACAATGCCCTGACAATTCGCGACGGCAACTTTTTTCAACTGGATGACGATATCTTCCAGTTGGACACGGGTCCCGTGATTGCGGTGAATCCCAGCGGAGTCGATCTCCGTGACGGCACCGTCGTCTCGCTGAACCGCGCCGGTGTCAATGTAGGCAACTTCGAATTCACGCTTGACGTCATGAACATTGGCGGCGGCAATACCCCCGTGCTGTACGCACTCCAGGACAACTCGTTGACGCTGGCCAACAAACTGGTGGCGACGATCAACCTGGCCAATACTGGTGCGACGCCTATTGGCGTGACGGCTTCGGTCAGCCCTCGTGGCGATCGGATCAGCCTGGTCGACTCGACCGGCGGTAGTTCTGCCGTGGCGGCGCAGGTCAGCACTGGTAGTGCCAAACGGCGAAACCCAGGCAACGGGGTGTCAACACTGGGAATTCGAGTTGAAGGCGATCTGTTGGAAGCACCTATTCTGCAAGCTCTGGATGGTTCCAAGATCAGAGATGGCGACACATTCCGCTTGGATACGGCCAGCACGGGTGGTTCGCCAGTGACGTTTGAATTCGAGAGCGGCTTCACCCTGAATATTCCTGATACGTTCCAGATCCAGGTTCCCGGCCGAGGTGGTCGAGACATCGTGGATGGTGAGACGTTCCTGATCGAATTTGACGACGGCATGGGAACTATAACCAGCGTCACGTTCGAATTTGACAGTAACAACAGTTTCGGTGCGCTCAATACGCAGATTCCGTTTACGCTTGGCAACACGCAGGATCAGATTGCCGACGCAATCGTGACGGAACTAGTAAACGCGAACCTGAACCTATTCCCCAGCAATCAGGGCAGCGGGGATGTTCATCTTGGCAGCATGGGTGCCAATAATGTAGACATCAGTGGTGCCCCGAATCTTACGTTAACCGGCGTGGCTCAGGGCGTGGCGGATGGCGAGACGTTTTCGATTAGCAACGGCACATTTACGCGGGTCTTTGAATTCGACTCAGATCCATTCCCAGGCAACGCCGTGGGCGTGCGGATTCCGTTTTCACCCGCTGACACGGCCGACCAAATCGCGCAGTTAGTCGCGACAACGGTGGCGGGTGTCGGACTGGGACTCAGCCCCTCTGCCATCGGTAACGGTGACGTTCACATCGGCGGCCAAAGCAATCCCGGTGGGTCGCCAAATCATACACTCATCACGCCGGGTCCGGCGTTGACACAGACCGGATCCCCCGGGGTTTCCCAGATGCCGTTGCATTCGGCGGTGGACTTTATTCCTGCATCCAGCTTTACCGGCGTGCAAGTTGCCACCAACATTGTGGCGAGCATCCAGACTGCCAGTGCCGCCGCCCTGACGATTCCTGTCCCCGCCGGCAGCCTGTTGGTTGACGGTCAGATCGAAGTCGTTAACGACAACGGTACCTTACTGACCTTCGAATACGACGATGAAACGTCGCTCAACGCGCCTCCGGGAACCGTCAGCATCGCGCCACCTCCGGGTGTGCTGGGCGTTCGGCCCGGCAACATCCGTGTGCCCTTTGTTCGCGGCGGGATAGCTACGGTCGTCTCAGGCGGCAATACCTCGCAAGTTCCAATTCCACCCACCTCGGCGAATCAGAATGCCCAGAATTTTCTCCAGGCGGCCGCCCAAAACGTCAACTTCGTCAACGTCCAGCAGGGCTTTACCAAGGGGACCGAGAGTTCGGTTGTCTTCAGCCTGTTCAGTCTGGAAGCGACTGCGCAGCAGGTCGACGATCTGGTCATTGTCAATGGGCGAGGTATCAGCTATCTGCCAAACGCGACCACACCGCTGAATCGCTTGCAAGTGACGGATCAGATTCCGGTCGAAGAGATCGCCGCGCCACCTTCAGCGACGGCAGATTTGATTGCCCAGGCAGTGGCGCAACGCGTTAGCGCGCATCCGCAATATACGGCTGGCGGTCGGTTCAACCGCATCAACTTCCATGGCGCGACAAGTATTGATTTCCGAGGTATGCTGGTCACGCAACCCAATGGCAGTTCGACGCAGATGTGGGTTGATGCGGGCAGTGCACCTGGCGTGTCCCCTGGCAACGAACCGATTTTTGCGTTGGCGAGCGATCTGTCCGGTGCCGGCAATTCGGCTGCTCCCAATGTTGCAACACGAATCGCCACGGCAATCAACACATCCCTTGGCCCGGACGTGGTTGCCACGCGGACGGATCAATTCGTCCGCCTGAACAAAGGCCGCGTGTTTGCCGATCCCCCGTTCATTACCGCTGGTGAAGGTCCGGGCGGTTCGATTACCGGTTTGACGATCCACAACGGCGAGATGTTCGCGGTTAGCGACCAGGGCGGTTTTTATCGTGTCGTGAACCCCGCTAGTGCGAATGCCACGGCAGTCTATATCGATAGTTCCGCCAACGACCTTGTGGGGATCCAGTTCGCGGCTCTGACGGCAGCTCCAGACAATGTCGAAGGTGGTCGCTACTCGAACATGCTGTTTTCCATCGACGTGAACGGACGGCTGTACGCCTTCAATACTCCAACCCAGAATATCATCCAAGGTCGAAACGAGGTTCAACAGCTTGCGATTGGCGGAGCGATTGGCGGCACGTTCACCATTAGTTGGCGTGGCGAAACCACTTCGCCGATTCTGTATCGTGATCCGAATAACAACAACGCCCTCGTGAGTGGTGCCCAGGTGCAGGCCGCCTTGGAGGGACTCAGAGGCATTGATCCCGGCGATATTCTCCTCACACCGCAGGGCCGTTCGTCAAGTTGGCGCATCGAGTTTAGGGGCCAGTTTGCCCAGGAAAACGTTCCTGAGTTCCTGATCGACGGCGACGGCTTGATCGGCAATGCGACGGTGGCCGTCAACACGACCATTCAAGGTCTGGCCCCACAAGACCGGAGTGATGTTTCGCTGCAGCCGATCTTCCTGGATGGTGCCACCAGCGTGGCGACAGGCGTTTCACGCGCCCACGGCCTGGGTTTCTCCTCGTTGGACACTAACCTGTTCCATTTCACGCCTCCGAGTCCAGTGGTTCGCGCGGCTACGGATATGGACGTTCGTCTGGGTCTGGCGGCTTTACCCGGTACGCCGATCTTGGTGGACGAACAACAAAACGCCCTTGGCCATGGAATCAATCCAACCTTTGACGGTAGCCGTCTACCACCTCGCATCCCAGGTGGCAGCAGCTTGGCCTTTGGCTTGGGCAATGTAAACGGTGCGCCGCGAACGTTCGACTTTGCTGGCGGTGCCCATGGTTCGGTGGTCAGCAACGAATTCGACCTGTCGAGCTATTCGGCAGCCGACCGGCCTGTCTTGTACTTCAACTATTTCCTAGAGACCGAACAGGTCAACGGGCCGGTTACCAGCCTGCCCGATATGCGCGACTCATTCCGAGTCTCAATTGCAGACAACAGTGGTGATTGGCAATTGCTGACGACCAACAATGTTGACTCGAGCAACCGGCCGTATGAACGAACGGGCGTACCCGGTGATGTGCTTTCGCCATTTGACGTTCAACCGGTTTTTGACTTTCGCGTCACGCCGGGAGCCGATTGGCGCCAAGTTCGTGTGCCACTCGATGCTTTCGCCGGCCGCGACAACCTACGATTGCGATTCGATTTCACCACCGCCGGTGACATGAATGTCGGTGACATCGCGCTCAGCGAACGAAACACCACGGGTTCTGAATTGCGAACCGTGGGCGGTGTTTATTTGCGCGACGGTCAAACGTTCCAGATCGACTCGCAGGTCTTCGAAGTCGAGTCCGGTTTTACCGTGGTGACGCCGACGGGAGCTCAGATCCCGGTTCAAGGTGATCCCACTTTGCCAGCTGGTGAGACCTTTGAAATCACGGATGATCAAGGTAATACTCAACTCTTCCGCTTTGTCGATAGCCAGAACTTCCCCCCGAATATCGTCGTCAAGGACGGCCAACGGTTTATCGATGGCGACGTCTTCGATTTGACGGACGGTACGTCGACCGTGTCGTTTGAATTCGATACCGGATTCGTGGTTCAGATTCCAGCGGTGGGTGCTGACGAACTGAATGGTGGAATCGCAGACGGTGATACGTTTGTTGTCGACGATGGCACGGGCGTGAACCCTCCGATCACATACGAATTCGATAAAGACGATGTTGTCATCATCGGCAATCAAGCCATCAACATCACGGACGACCTGACGCTGCTGGTTCCGACCCAAGCCGGAATCAATCGGATCGCCGACGGCGATCGATTTGTGGTCAGCGATGGCGCGTCGACGATCATGTTCGAGTTTGATTCCAACGGAATCGCCGACCCCGCCAACGCGGTCATCAACATTCGTGATAGCTTTGTTTTGCAGGTTCCCGTGGAAGGCGGTCGGACCGGTGGCATCGCCGATGGTGAGACGTTCGCCATTACGTTTGACGACGGAATCAATCCACCCAATATCGTGACGTTCGAGTTTGATAGTAACGGTGTATTCGTCGACATCAACCCTGCCGACGGTAATCCAGATAACGTCCGGATCGTCTTCGACTCGTTTAGCACTCAAAGCGACATGGTCGCGTTGATCACGCAAGCGATCGACGGTGCCGGCTTGGGTCTGACAGCGAATGACATTGGCAACGGTCAAATCGTTTTGGACGGCACGACCGCGTTCCATTCCGTCGATGTGTTCGGAACGCAGTTCTTAGGATTGAGCGTCTTGACCATTACTCAAGACCAGATCAGCGATCGGATCGTGACCGCTGTCGGCGGCCAAAACCTGGGACTGACCCCAGTCAATTTGATGGGTGGCACGGTGGTGCTCGGTGGCACCACCCCGCAGCACACATTGAATGCGGGCGGCTCGATCAACTTGGGTCAAACGGTAACGCCTCGTACGCAAGCGGACATCGCGGATCGAATCGTGGCAGCGGTTATGGCACAACAGGGGAGCCTGGTGACGCCGACGGACCTGGGCAACGGCGCCGTCCAGATTGGCGGCCAACTGAGCCATACGGTGGACACGACCAACACACTCTTGGCACAGTCAATTCTTCCTGCCTTCACGATGCAAGTGCCCGAAGGCGGTGGATCGTCGATGACCGATGGTGAGACCTTCACCATTTCTGAGGGCTCGAGCCCGCCGATCACCTTCGAATTCAACAGCACTGGCAGCGTCGGTACGGGGCATCGCCCAATCAGTTTCGCGACACTGGATTCCAAAGAGGAGATCGCCGACGCGATCGTCGCCGACGTGATTGCTGCCAACATCGGACTCGCACCGATGCACATGGGCAGCGGCTCGATCTTCCTCGGGGGCACGCTCGGTAAGGACGTGATCATTGACTTTGCGACCACGCCCAGCGTCTTGCAGGTCGGCGCGCCGGATCCAAACAGCACCAACCAGATCATCGACTTGACCGTGATTGACACGGCGCAGACGTTGGCCGTGCGGATTGCCGAGTCGATTCTGAATTCGCCGTTGAGCGGTAGCATTACGTCCGTCACGGTGGCCGACACGCTAGTCCAGGTCGCGGGAACGAATATTGCATTCAATCCACGGCTTTCTCCGCTAGAGGTCCAAGACTTCACACCTATCTTCGTCGAAGATCAGCAGACTCCGGCTGACGTTGCCCAGCGCGTTGCCCAGGCGATTCGCTTGGCGTTCGATCCATTTGCAACGAACAACCCAACCGTAGTTCCTCACTTGGGTTCGGACGCGAATCTGGACGGGAACCGTGTGAATCTGAGTGGTGCCGCAAACGTCACGCTCGGTCTGGGAGCCAACTCGGCACTCACGCTCGACGGCAGTATCGGCGTCTCGTTGGGCAACGTTCCTCTGCCAGTCCATTCGGATATGTCGCGCGTGGACGTGGCCGATGCGCTCGATCCGGTCTTGGAAAACCAATTCCACAACAAGACCCTGGTGGCCCAGAACGGGCTGGACGTCTATGACGGTGATACGTTCGTTATTGGCGACGGCATTCACGCCCCAGTCACCTTTGAGTTTGATAGCGGATTCCTTTTGAAGGTGCCCACCGATGGCGGCAAATCGATTTCAGATGCGAATCAGCCGGATCCGCGAGGCATCAAAGACGGCGATTACTTTACCCTGACCAACGGATCTGTCAGCGTCACGTTTGAATTCGACAAAGATCAAGTTCCTACGATTCGCTCGGGCAACGTGCGCATTCCGCAAAGCGGCGGCGCACGGATCGAAGAAGGCAGCACGCCGCTGGGCATTGCGAAGGAAATTGTGGCCGCCATCAACGCGTCGCCCGTCAGTGGCGTGCTTGGGATTAACCCGCTTGCCATGCCCGGCGGTCTGGTTCGGCTTGGTGGACTAAGCGATGTGGATTTGATCATCAGCCCCGGCAGCACGTTGTCCCAAGGTCCATCGATACCGTTCCTGTTGGATATTCCGACGGCGGGCGGTGATGTTGTGGCGGGCGGTGTACAAGACGGAGCGACGATTGAAATTCGGCACGGAACCGACCGTGTCGTCTTTGAATTCGACAAGAATGGTCCCGTGACCCCCGGCAACGTTCGTGTCCCGATTTCCACGAACAGTTCGCAGGGTCAGGTGGCCCAGGCGCTGGTCAACGCGATTCGCGGCATCTCTGCCGTGCTGGCGACCGACCTGGGAATCGACCGCGCGAATACCCGCGTGCTGTCAAACGGTGACCGGGTGATCGTCGCCGGGACGCCACGAGCGGAAATCCGGATCAGCGACGGAAACAACGTGAGCCTCGTCCTACCCAAACCGGGCACGACGCCACCGATTGCGATCGAAACCCCAGAAACGTTGTCCTTGCACTTGCCCGAGCGACTCACGTTGCACGCCCCACTGGCTGGTGGCGCAACGGGTGGTATCGTGGATGGTGAAACGTTCTCGATCAGCTTGGCTGGCTTTGGCACCGAGGTTTTCGAGTTCGAAAACGACGGTATGTTCCAGGATGCCGACGGCGACGGCGCACCGGACAACAACCTGATTTTCTTCACAGCGTTGGATTCGGCAGACGACATCGCGATGGCCGTGCGGGATCAAATCGATCTGGCGTCGGCGACACTGAACCTGTTCCCGACGAAACTTGGCGGCGCCGGCAACGTCGATTTGGGCGGTACGCGCGGTGTGGTTGCACTTCCGGCGACGACCAGTTTGACGCGAACTGGTCCATTCTCGATTCAAGCGCCCCTGGCTGGTGGTGTCGGCATCATGGAAGGCGAGACGTTCGAAATTACCTCCGATGGCCTGACGGTGATATTTGAATTCGATAGTGACGCCACGATTGGTACAGGCACTGTCGAGATTCCTTTCAACATCAATCAAACGCAAGCTCAGATTGGGCAGGCGATCATCGATGCGGTTGTCGGTGTACCCGGCTTCGATCTGCTTCCAGTTTTTCTGGACGGTCCCGCGCGAGTTCACTTGGGTGGTAGCGCCGGTCACATCGTCAATACCGATGGAACACACCTGAATCAAACCGGCCAGGTTGGCACGATTCTCGATGGCGATGTGTTCCTCGTCACCAACGGCATCGAAGTGGTTCGCTTTGAATTTGACAACGACGTCAGTTCGCTGCCTGGTAACACACGACTCGTGCTCAACGACGACAGCACCATCGATCAATTGGCGGGCGAGATCATCACCCAGCTGAATGTCGCCGGCCTGGGCATGACTGGCCTGGGGATCTCGCCGAGGAATCTTGGCGACGGTGAAATCCACCTTGGCGGTGACGCGAACTTGCGTCTGGACAGCGATTCGATCGTTAGCTTGACGCAGTCGGGCGTGGGTGGTCCCATCGCCGATGGCGAGACGTTTACGATCAGTTTGAACGGTAACGCCACGATCTTTGAATTTGATAACGATGGCGTATTTGTTGATAACGATCTGGACAACAATCCAGACAATCAACTGGTTGGTTTCACGTTCGATGACACACAAAGCGAATTGGCGGCCGCGATCAAGGCGTCGCTGGAAGGTGCCGGTCTGAGTCTCTTCCCACGCGTATTGGCAGACGGCGTGATCGACTTGGGTGCCACGCCAGACCACATCTTGAACACGACAGGCACTGTCAATCTGGGGCAGATCGGTCTAGCGTTCACACCTGTCGGCGTGGGCGGCGGTCAGATCCCGCACGTGCCCGTGTCATTCGCGCCGTCGGCCGCCTTCACTGCCAGCGACATGGCGAGCGCCGTACGGACCGCGATCAATACGACGGCACCCAATCTTGCAATTCAGTTGGACGTCAGCGCGACGATCAATTCGATTGACACACGACGTGTTCAATTAATGCATACGACAGGCTTCCCGACTGACGTGGACTTCAATGTACCCATCGCAGGTGTCTTTCAGTTGGGCGGTGCTCCCTTGGAGTTATTCCAAATCATCGACGTCGTCAAACAAGATGACGATTTGATTCGCATCATCGGCCACCGGGTTGTTGATCAGGGACCGTTGGGGTACGACGGTCACTTGCAGGGCGACGCGTTTGGTGCCTTCAACGATTCAAATCCGGGGCTGCGAGGCGTCGACAATCAACACGAAGGCCTCTACATCGACGACATTATCATCGGCTTTGCGGAACGCGGTGAAATGGCGACGTCCTCTACCACCAACAGCAACTTCGTGGCAAATCCTCTGCGGGCTACTAACCAAATTCTGCAAGGCCCCTATCAGCTTGAAGTACGCAAAGCGACTGATTTCGGCACGCCACTGATCCGCAGTTTTGATACGAACGACCGACTCTCGCAAGGCATCACGCTTTTAGCGCAGCCGGGTTCGCACATCTTTGATGGTCAGACGTTTGTGATCGGCGACGGTATCAACACCGTGGTTTTTGAATACGAAGATGTCACCGCCAACAACGGTATCAAGAGCGGCCACCAGGCGATCCCCTTCAATCCATCGTCTCCGGATTACGTTGTGGCACGTACGGTGCGGGACGCTATCAACGGATCCGAAGTTCAAGCCGTCCTGCCGGAAGTGTCGGCTGTGCTTGGTGATGGAACGATTGTTGGCAATGGGAATCCCACCATCAGCACGTCGGCCCGAGTCAACCTGTTTGGCCCGGCTCATCTTTCGATTCACGGCTTCAATGTGACCGAGACCAACGACATGTTGGGCGAAGCCACACCGACGAATATTGTCGGTCAGAACTCGCCATCGTTCTTGGGATCCGGTTTCATCGGTGACAACCCCGGCTTCCCACTCAAGACCGGCCTCGATGTCGACTTGTTCCATCTGCAGCTCGAACGTGGCGAGGTCATTCGGCTCGATGTCGACGCTGACGAGATCGGTTCGGAACTGGATTCGGCGCTGCGGGTCTTCAACAGCAATGGAGTGGAACTGGCGTTCAGCGATGACGATCAAGCTCCCGGTGAGTTTGTTCGCTTGGATCCGTTCCTCGAGTTTGTTGCCCAAACGACGGGAGATTATTTTGTTGGCGTCAGCGCCTTCAATAATTCTCTCTACGACCCCAATGTTGAAGCCAGTGGCAACAACGGCCAGACGGGCTTTTATCAGATCGAGATCACGTTTGGTGCCGCCAGTCGAGCAGACTTCTTGCTGTTCGATGACACGGGCGACTCGAACCAGGCCCGCGATCAGGGACAGGTTCTGATTCACTCAAACCGCATCTCCAATTCCGAGAGTTTCGGAATTGTGGTCGATGCGGGACCGCGCGACGGTGGTACCAACAGCGACGGTGAACTGAACTCGACACCGCACATGGGCCCTGTTCGCAACTTGTTCGAGCTGAACACGGACAATCTGGCGACCAGTGCCGTGATCGAAAATAACGTCCTGTTTGGCAACCAGGTCGGTGCGATTCGGTTTAGCGGCGAGACACGTCCCACTGGCGAACAGGTTGGCTCGGTGCCGTTTGGACGCATCGTCAACAACACGCTGTACGGCGTTGGCGGATCATTGGCACCAACCGGCTCGGGAGACGTTGGTATTCTGATAGACGAGTTCGCCGCTCCTACGATCTTGAACAACATTGTTGCTAACTTTGATATCGGCATTCAGGTTGTCCAGGACGGTGTGTCAGAAAACCAGACAATTGTTGGTGGTCAGCTTTATCAGGGCAATGCCACATCGAATATCACGGGCGTCAGTTCGCAAGACTTCGGAATCGCATTGGATAACCCTGACCCAACAGCGCTGCCGAACGGACCGAATTGCGTGACGGATTTGCATGATCCCAACGCCTTGTTCGTTAATCCATTCGCCGAGAACTTCTATCTATTGCCCTGCTCGCGAGCAATCGACAGTTCAGTCGGTTCGCTGCTTGACCGGTCTTCGTTCGTGCGGGTCAAAGATCCCCTGGGAATCGGTCCATCACCCATTCTGGCACCGGATAACGATGTGACCGGCCAGTTGCGAGCGGATGATCCGAATGTGGAAACGCCCAATGGATTTGGCGATGACGTGTTTATCGATCGTGGCGGAATTGATCGTGCTGACTTTGCTGGCCCGACGGCCAACTTAGTCAACCCCACTGACAACGATGCGGATGGGATCGATTTGCGAGCAGACGCGTTGTCCGTCGTCCAACTTGGCGCCGGAGTGATTTCGTCAAACTTCGAAATTCGTCTGGTGGATGGTGTCGAGCCGGCCGATCCGACTGACGGAATTGGAATCGATGACACAACGGTCCTCAGCCAAGCAGTAACGATCACCCGCAATGGCGTGTTGCTGCAGGATGGCATCGACTACACGTTTAGCTACAACCGCACCAGCGATACGATTCGCCTGACGCCGCTGTCAGGTATTTGGACGCCCGACAGCGTGTACGTGGTGGCACTCAACAACCAGGATCGCTTTATGGTCACCGCTCCATCCGGCGATCAGGTCGTCGACGGCGACGCGTTCACCGTAACCGACCTGGACGGCGTCGAGGAACGGTTTGAGTTCGAGAGCGGGTACACGATTCAAGTACCGCAGACGGTGACGATTCAAGTTCCGGCTGAAGGTGGTCGTCTGGGTGGAATCCGCGATGGCGAAACGTTCACTGTCAACTTTGACGACGGTATGATCACCCGCAGCCTCAAGTTTGAATTCGATAAAGACAACCGGCTTAACGGTGCCAATCTGCCAATTCGTTTCGAGAACACTTCGACACAGAACGAAATTGCCTTCTCAATCGTCAACGCCATCGCGAACTCTGGAATCGGGCTGAACCCCGTCAACTTGGGCCGCGGGCAGATTCACTTGGGCACCACGGCCGCACACTCGCTCTTTCTCCCGCAGTCGGGTGCCGAACTGAGCAGCCTGACTGAATCAGGTGTCTCTGGCGGCGTCGCCGACGGACAGACCTTTTCAATCTCCGACGGCAACAATGTCGTCCGCTTCGAATTCGATTCTGACGGTATCGTGTCTCCAGAAACCCACGTCATTCTATTCTCGACTGCGGACACCCATACTGAGATCGGCAGCTTTATCGGCGATGCAATTCAGCAAGCGGTCGCTGATCGTAGCTTGAATGATGCCAATCAAGCGTTGACTACGGACAGTTTGGGGAACGGTCTGGTGCATCTTCGTGGCGCACGTAGTCATGAGTTGAGGTCTTCGCTGAGCAGTCTGGCCCAGGCCGGTCAGCCGGGCGTCATGCAGCCATTTGGCATACAGGTCCCAGGCGCATCACTGCGGTTGCAAACGCCAGGTGCCGGTTTGCACTTGCTGGTCCCAATCGCTGGTGGCGCGGCCATCAACGAAGGTGACACTTTTACAATAACGAATCAGCTCGGCACCAATCGGGATCCAGTCACCGGAACGCGCCCCACCGCCACTTTTGAATTCGATAGTGATGGCCAGGTTACACCGGGCAATGTCGCCATTCCCTTTACTACCGCCAGCAGCCAGACCGCCGTGGCCGATGCGATTGTGACGACACTCACGAGTTCAAATCTGAACCTGGCTCCGGCCCACGTTGGCGGGGGTGACGTCGATCTGCGGACGGTAGATTTCTTGGTGGATAGCAGCACCAGTCCTGGTTTGACGCAAACGGGGATATCCGACGGTCAGGTGATTACGATTGATGACGGCATTCGCCTGACGCGATTCGAATTTGATGTCGAGGCTGCACCAGGTGACGTTGTTCCGGGCAATATTCGCTTACCCTTTACCGACCAAGATTTGCCAGAAAACATCGCGGCAACGATGGTGGTCGCGCTGAATAGCTCGAATGTCGATTTGCATCCGCTGATCCCGGCCTCCAATCTTGGCAGCGGTCGGATTGATGGGGGCGATCCGGCGATTGGTGGTCAACAGCACCTATGGAATACGACCCTCAGTAATCTGATTCAGTCGGGTGAATCGGGCGGCATTCGAGACAGTGAGACGTTTGATATCTTCCTGCTGAATAGCATGGGCGTCGAGATCAATCGCGTCACTTTTGAGTTTGACAACGACCGAGACGGCAACCAGACGCCTGGTAACACGGTCATCGTCTACGGCGACAGCAGCACAGCCGACGATATCGGCAATGCGCTGGTGCCCGTGTTGTTGACCGCCGGATTGAATCTCGCGCCCGCGCATTTGGGTCTGGGTGCCGTTGACATCGGCGGTACTTCGAATCACGGTGTCGACACGTCAAACTCGACCGTGCCCAGCCATCTGCAACAAATTGGAATAGCCGGCGAACCTGCTTCGGTTGCCATCGAGTACATTCCGTCGGCCACGTTTGACGCAAGGCAAATGGTCGTGGCAATCCAGCAGTCGATCAACGGCAGCGAACTCTCCGGAGCGTCCGCCACACCCGCCAGTTCCGAGCGGATTTTCATTGACAATGCGGCCCGCGTCACGGGTATCGGCAACGTCTTTAACGGCACCGTTGGTAGTTCGCGATTTGTGGGCGCCATCAAGGATCAAGCCACAAATAGCTTGAAGCCAAATCAGTTGTCCGGCGAGACTCAGTTTACGGTGATGTTGGGCGATGTAGTATTGGATTTTGGCGACGCTGCCGATCCGCGATATGCCACACTGTCCAGCAGCAACGGCGCGGCCCATGTGCTGGTCGACGGTCCGATTCTGGGCAGCCGCATCGACGGCGAAACAGATGGTAATCCTTCGCCAAATGCCAATGGTGACGATGGCGATGCGTTCATCGACCTGTTCCTGAGCCAGAACAGCTTGCAGGCGGTCAACGCCACTCCGCCCTTTAAGGTCCAGCTACCCACAGCTATCCAGATTCCCGCTTTGGGGGCCGCATCTGGTGGTGTCGCTGATGGCGACACACTGACGATCGGCGACAGCCGTCGGATCGTGACCTTCGAGTTTGACAGCGATGGTAAGATCTCGCCGTCCAATGTGGCAGTCGACATGACTCAAAACAACGGAACACAAGATGCCATCGCCGATGCGATTGTGGCGGCCGTGCAAGCCGAGAACTTCAGCATTGCAGCTAGGAACGCCGGTATCGGCCGTGTGATCCTTGGCTTGACCGCAAATGATACGTTAGATGTGTCGGGGTCACCTGTGATCACGTTGGTTGCTGGCGTGACCCGTGGCGAGACTTTTTCGATCGCGGGCAACCCGATCGGTAATCCCGTGACCTTTGAATTTGACCAAATCGGTGACGGCCAGTCAGTTCAAGCCGGGAATATCGCCATACCGTTCACGGCCTCCAGCACGATCGATCAAATTGCGGACAGCGTCGTTGCGGCTGTACGCTCGGTGATGCCGCCCACGTTGGTCGGACTGAATCCGACCAACCTAGGAAACGGTGCCGTCGATCTTGGCGGCGAGTTCGTGCACGAAGTTGATGCGAATTCGAGCAGTTTGACAGTTGCCGGCGTTGCCCCGTATGAGATTCAAACGCCAGGTGTCGGACAGGCGATGCAAGTTCCCGATGGAGTATTGCGGGTTGTGGCTTCAGTGATTGGCGGTCGCGCGATTCAAGAAGGCGAACACTTTACGGTATCCAGCGGATCCGCCAAAGTGACGTTTGAATTCACCACTGACGCCACCGTGCAGCCAGGACGCGTGCCACTCGACTATAGCGTGACCGACGATCAGGATGCGATCGGCACGGCGATCGTAACGGCAATTGAGAATACCACGCTGTTGGCTCTTTCACCGACCTATCTGGGAGACGGTATTCTTGAAATCGGTGACATTCCGTTCAGCGTCGACACCACAGCCAGTTCGATCACCGCATCGAATGTCGCGCCGTTCGTATTGCAGACTCCTGCACTGGGCGGCTTTACGGTCTTGGATGGCGAGAAATTCACGATCCAGAAAGGCACTAACCCGCCAATTGTCTTCGAATTCGACAACAATGGTATTATCGATACCGGCAATGTCCGAGTCAGTTTCACCTTTTTCAGTACACAAGATGACGTAGCCGCTGCTATCTCGCAGGCTATCCGTGGCGAAACGTCGTTGGATTTGGTAACTGAGGATCTAGGCGGTGGGGCGGTTTTGCTCCGCGAGCCAACGGCTCGAGTCGACTTGTCACAGAGCCCTGGAATCACCCAGACCGGACTTTCCGACGGCCAGGTGTTCTCGATTGACGATGGCAATCGCATCGTGACCTTCGAGTTTGATTCCAACGGGCTTAGGACGAATGGAAATCCGTCGATCAACATCATCGACAACCACACGTTGCAAGTGCCATTTTCTGGTGGCGGGATCAACGGGATCGCTGACGGTGATCTGTTCTCAGTTCGCAACGTGGCCAGGAACCAATTTGAAGTCTTTGAGTTCGACAAAAACAACGTCTTCATCGATAACGACTTGGACATGTTGCCTGACTTCCGCCTGATTCCGATTTCGGACCTTAGCACGCGAGAGCAAGTTGCATCACAGATCGTGGTTGCCCTCGAAATCGTCGGACTGGGTGTCGCGCCCAGAGACCTTGGCGCCGGCGTCGTCGTGCTGGAAGGTACAACACCTGACATCACGCTGGATACAACTGGCACTCCGAACCTCAGTAACGGAACTCAAGCTCGTACTCTGGATGAAATCTCGCTGGCCGTCGTGGACGCGATGCAGTCCTCTCCGCTCGTACCAGCCGTCAACCCGAGGTATCTGGACAACGGCGTCATCGATCCAGGCCAATCCGCCAATCACGAGATATCGACCAGCCACTCCAACATCGACATCTTTGGTGACCCCGGTGCTGTCATCGACGGCCAGAAGTTGGTTGTCAGCGACGGTGGAACGGTCAGGACGTTTGAATTTGATTTCGACGGAAGTTTCGCGGCCGGGAATGTGCCAATCGATCTGGACTACAACTTCACCATTCAAGTGCCGGCAGCCGGTGGTGGCGCCGGTGGAATTCAAGATGGCGATCGATTTGCCGTCCGCTCTGGACCTGGCTTGGTCGACACAATCTTCGAATTTGATTCCAACGGCGTTCCCGATGGCGGAGCCACGATTATCAGTTTCACGGAACTCGACAATCAGGATCTGATGGCCGATCATATCCGCGATGCGTTGGCGAGTCTGCAAGCCAGCAACCTCGGAAATGGCCGAGTGCTTCTCAACTTGGACGGGACACTGCCGGAAAATCGAGTCGATACGTCCGGTTCGCAAACCCTATCTCACTTCCTTAATGATGATGTGGGCAAAGTGGTTTTTGATGCCATCCAGAATGCGTTCGGGGCTGATGTAACAGTCACCAACTTGAAGCGCGATGGCCGTATCCACATTGACGGCGGCGCCAGTCACAACGTGGATTTATCGTCGAGCAGCCTATTCAGTCCAGGTCGACTACCCGCTGAACTGCTGGCACTGGGAGGGACGAACATCGTCGACGGTGATTCGTTTGTCGTGGGTGACGGCAATCGGACCGTGACCTTCGAATTCGATCAAACCTCGCTTCGCAACGGCGTAACGCAAGGCAGCGTTGCGATACCCTTTGCCAAGGCGCCGGAGGTGCCGACTAGCGCTAAAGACGTTGCTAAGGCAATCGTCACCGCCATCGATTCGCAGAACCTATCGATCACTGCCACGGCTTTGGCCGATGACGGGACCCATCCGGATGGCCTGATCCACCTTGACGGCGATGATGAAGACGGCGTGTCGTTCTCCGGCGGACTGATCCAAGGCACCGAAACGGAAGTTACCGTTACAGCATCCGCCCCCGCCCTCCTGGATGCCTGGATCGACTTCAACCAGGACGGAGATTTCAACGACGCAAACGAGCAGGTGTTCTATAGCCGGCCTCTGGTAGCTGGCGCCAACATTTTGAGCTTTGTTACTCCCACCAGCATACCGCTAGGAAGTAGCACAGCTCGATTCCGGCTAAGCAGCCTGGGCGGATTGCGTCCCACCGGCTTGGCCGCGGACGGTGAAGTCGAAGATTACTCGATCGGGATTATTACCAACGAACCACCATCGGTCGCCAATCCGATCGGAACCCAGAACGTCAACGAGGATGCTCCCGACACTGTCATCGATCTCTCGAACGTGTTCGCGGATCTTGACATCGGCAACGGCAACGGCGATCATCTGCGACTTCGCGTCACGGACAACACCAACCCAATGCTGGTGAATACCTCATTAGCGCAGACCGGGACGCTTCTGACTTTGGATTATCTTGATCACCAAAACGGTAGCTCCGATATCACAATCGAAGCGACTGACCAGGGTGGCGAAACGGCAAGCACGACGTTCCGCGTTAATGTCGCGCCGGTGAATGACGCACCTTTCGTCGTCGCACCTTTCGGTTCGCTCACAGTCAACGAAGACGCTCCTGACATGATCGTCGACATGTCAACCGCATTCGACGATGTCGACATCTTGACCAACAGCGACTTCCTGACGTTTTCCATGTTGGCGAACGACAACCCGACTCTGGTGGTGGCCACGCCAGTTGATGCCTCGCCGGCTATCGACACGATGTTGCTTCTGGAGTTCCAAGGTGATCAAAACGGCATTGCCAACATTACGGTTCAAGCCAGGGACCAGAATAATGCGACTGTGACGGACACTTTGGTCGTCATTGTGAATGCCGTCAACGACGCGCCGACTCCAACCGACGATTCGACGGGCACCACCGAAGACGATCCGATCACGAGCTTCAATATTCTGACCAACGACACCGATCCCGACGACGATACGTTGACCATTGTCGGCATTAATGGCACCAACAATCTGATGGGATTCAGTGCCAATGGTGCCGCCGTGACGCTGGATGCCAATGGTGACCTGCAATATGACCCGCGAGTCGCGGCCGCCTTACAAGCCCTGTCAGTGAACGAAACACTTGACGATACGTTCACATACTCAGTTGGTGATGGTGCCTTGCAGACTGAGGCAACCGTTACCATTACCGTCGAAGGGAAAAACGATGAGCCGGTCGCGATGAACGATCAGGCCACAACCGACAAGGACCTGACGACCGACATTTCTGTCTTGAACAACGACACGGATGCCGAGGGTGACAGCTTGTTCGTGACCCGCATCGAAAGCTCAGCTGCCACAGTGGGGCAACCTGTCCAGCTTACGTCGGGTGCTCTAGTCACGCGCAATGCGGACAACAGTGTGACGTACGATCCCAACAGTCGCTTCGACAGTTTGAACTCGGGTGAATCTACCATCGATACGTTCACCTACACGATCGACGACGGTAACAACGTACCTGCAACGGCTGTGGTGACGGTTACGATTCTTGGCCCCAATACACCGCCGATTGCCGTCGATGATACGTCATCGACCGACGAAGAAACGTCGATCACTATTAATGTGCTTACCAATGACTCGGATCCTGACGGCCAGGCTATCAGCCTGGCGGGCATCGACACCACCAACACCCTGGGCCGCGTGTTAATCAACGGAAACACTGTCCTCTATGACCCGAATGACCAATTCGAGGCTTTGGCAATTGGCGAGACCGCAACCGACAGATTCACTTACACGGTGACCGACACCCAAGGCGGAGAATCGGTTGCAGCAACCGTCACCGTAGAGATTCGTGGTGTGAATGATCCGCCAATCGGTGTGGCTGACGGATACAACGTGATCCAAGGTTCGCGATTGACAGTAACCGACCAAGATGGAACCTCGACTCCGACGAACATCCTGGACAATGGCCTGCTTGTCAACGACGTCGATATCGATGGGGACACGCTAAGCGCCATCAAACTGGCTGATCCACAAAATGGTACCGTGGTAATCAATTTGGACGGCACTTTCGTCTATACGCACGATGGCGGGCCGTCAACTTCGGATACGTTTACTTACGAGGTGAGCGACGGGAATGGCGGGGCAGATACCGTCACCGTCGCGTTGACCATCGTGCCACGTCCGCCGTCCGTCTGGCAGAATCCGAGCAACCGTTTTGATGTCAACGCCGATGGCTTCTGCACGCCAATTGACGCTTTGCTGGTCATCAATCGTCTGAACACTATCGGTCCCGGCGAGCTGCCCAATCCGGCCATTCCGCCAAACGCGCCGCCGCCGTTCTATGATGTCAACGGCGACGGATTGGTCACCAGCATCGATGTGCTGCAAGTGATCAACAAACTGAATGCGCAAGCTGGCGGAGAAGGCGAGGCGAGTTCGAATCTTAGTTTGCTGGCCGAAGGGGAAGGGAACCAGATTCTTGCGTCGCACACCAACAGCTCGTACTACGGTGCTGCCCTTTGGAGCCACTTGACACAAGATCAACAGGCCAACCCCACGCTGCAGCAAGGAGCTTCCTCATCGCTCGAAGACGTGCGTTCCGGTTCCGAGAAATCGCTGGCCACAACGGTACGGTCACATCAACAGGCCGTCGCCATCGACCAACTTTTTGCCCACGGCACAATCATCGAATTGGATCGTCATGAATTGGACGACGCCAAGGGTGAAGACTTCAATGCGGACGTGGACGCATTGTTCGGCGACCCATTCGACCTGGATCTGAACGAATAATGTCAGATCTTCAGCGACGGGCACTGACCCCAGGTTGGTCTGGGAGCGGGTTGCCACAACCGAGCGATAGCTCGCGTCGGGCCGAGGCACAGCCTCGCTAGACCAACTCGCGGATCGGCTCGTTGTGACCAACCAAGTACTGCGGTCGACCATTCGGATCGACCAGCAGCGGCTTGGACACGTCGATGCCCAGATTGTAATACAAGGTCGCAAAGACCTCTTGAAGATGCACGGGGCGTTCGGCCACGCGCTCTGCATTCTCTGATGAAGTGCCAATCGCCTGGCCAAGACGCATCCCGCCGCCTGCCAAGAATCCCATGGCGAGTTGCAGCCAGTGATCGCGTCCGGCGCCTTTGTTGACGCGCGGTGTCCGGCCAAATTCACCCCACATGACCACTGTGACGTCGTCGGCCATGCCTCGCGAATCGAGATCGTCAAGTAATGCGCTCAAGGCTCGGTCGAGTTTTGGCAGCTGCTTGCGCAAGTGACCAAAGTTGTTGCCATGCGTGTCCCAGCTTCCCCAGCTGAACGATACGGTGCGAACACCCACTTCGACCAACCGCCGGGCCGTCAAAAACATCTTGCCATCATTGTTGCCGTATCGTTCGCGGACCTTCGCATCTTCTTTGTTCAGGTCCAAGGCGTCGGCGACTCTTCCCGAAGTGACAACATCAACCGCTCGCTGCGTATAAGAATCCAGAGCATCCATCTGGCCCGTATGATCCATCTCGCGGCACAATTGATCCAGGTTGCCAAGTAACGTGGTTCGTGAATCCAAGCGGTCTGCCGTCATGGTGCCGTTCAGTCTTAGATCGCCACCCTGTGGTTTGTAAGGTTTGTAGATGGGTCCCAGATAGCCCGGATAGCTGCCGTTGTAGCCAATGAACGGCGGCGCGCTACTGCTGGTGGGTCCGAGTAGTCGCGCGGCGACGCTGCCGATAGACGGGCGTCCGCCGACGTTCTGCAGGTCTTTGCGAGGAAACCCGGTCTGCGTGTGGAAATCTGAATGGTCGCTGATCATGCCCACCAATGATCGCAGCACCGCAAAACGATCGGCCATCGTCGCCAGCTGCGGGAAATGCTCGCAAATGTCCAGACCAGGCACGTTCGTATTGATGGGCGAGAATTCGCCACGGTACTCTTGTGGTGCGTTTGGTTTGAGATCGAACATGTCCGGGTGCGAAGGGCCACCACTCAAGTGAATGTTAATCAACGCCTTGTCGGAAGACCCAATGCCGGCTTGCGCTTCGGCGCGGAACAGATTGGCCAACGTCAGGCCACCAATCCCCGTGGCACCTGCTTGCAGGAAACTCCTTCGCGAAACGCCGTCACAGAAGCGGTCTTTTTTGCCCGACCAGATCGTCAACATATTCCACCTCTTTGCATGAGAGCTTCTGACGTTTGGCGGTGCCACGGTCCTGCAACGCCGACACTTCATCCGTCATTTGTAGCCCAATTGCACAGCATAAATCAATATAGATCGATACGTTTTCAGGTAATTCTTTCAGTGCTCCAGCCGGACGTCGCGGCGGCGTAATTGGCCGACCCCGTCACCATTCGACTTACGTCAGCTCATTGAACTTGAGTCGATCTTTCACGCGACTCAAAATGAGCAGCTTCCTGACCCGGGAGGCCGATTATACCCCCACTTGGGTGCGGCGTTTGACGGATTCGGTCTGTTTGTGGCAGAGGTGAATGGCGTCCCGCGCAAGCACGCCCGAGAGAATCGGCGAGGCTGCATTCGCTTCCAAGGACCGAACGACTTCTTCGATCTCCGCCACGAACGCGCCAACGGGATCTCCGTCCCCCAAGTCCGGCCTGAGCACCATTGCCTCCGGTTCGGACGCATCGGCTGGCAGAATCTTCAAAGGCATCAGTTCGGCGGCGTCCTTGAAGGCGGCAAAGTCAAAATGCAGTGTGGCTTTTTCGAAATGAAGTTCGTAGGCATGGGTAAAATCCCGGCCTTGCTGGTTGATCACGCCACTGGTCGCCGTCACGGCAAGTTGCGGGTCACTAAAGCCGAACAATGTCGAACAGTGTTCAACAACGTCCCCGCGCAGCCGTCCTTGGCTGAACAGCGTCGTTGGCATTCCAAACATCATGCGGATAAAGTGCGCATCGTGGACGTGCAGGTCCACCAGTGGACCTCCCACACGATCTGCATCAAAGAAATCGTCCAACCACAACGGATCCGCGATTATCCGTTTGAAATTGCCACCGACCAAACGACCATACTCGCCACTTTCCGCCACCTTCCTCGCGAAAGCATATTCCGGAAAAAATGGCAGCACGTGGCCAACAAGGATTTGCTTTCCTACGCGCTCGGCGGTTGCCACCATCCGATCGCAATCCGCGCTCAAGAGGGCCATCGGTTTTTCGCAGAGAACATGTTTACCGGCCTCCAACGCGCGAATAGAAAAATCAGCGTGCAGGTGTGGCGGTAAGCAATTGTCAATCAAGTCAATCTCTGTGTCTTCCAGCAGTTCGTCAAGATTGGAATAGGTCTTTATGCCATTCAGATCGACCTGTCGGCCCGGTGGTCCGAAGTTGCCTTGGATGCCCGTCCAATCGCCGGCCAGCTTTTTTGGACTCCGCGATGCGATCGCAGTGATCCGCGCGGACTCGACTTTTTCGTAGGCCAAATAGTGGATCCAACCCATAAAGCCGATACCTGCGACGCCGACGTTGATCATCTTGATGTCCTCGCCTGGAAGTTGGTTCTTAAGTGGTTACGCAATGTCCGTGGGAATCAGACCAGCCGCTCGAGACGTTCAAATGCGTCGTCCCAGGGAGCCGAATCCCCTGGCGTGTACTCATCAACCGGGAAGCTAGCTCGGATGACTTTGCGGGCCTCTGACACGGAAGCTACCTCGTTGTCGGCCAAAACCTGCATCATGAGATTTCCGATGGCCGTCGCCTCGACCGGCCCCGCCAACACTATCCGCTGACAGGCGTCGGCGGTCATCTGGCACAACAGCTGATTCCGAGTTCCGCCACCGACGACATGCACCGTATTGATCGGCGAACCGACTAGTTGTTCGGTCCATCCCAACACCATGCGATACCGCACTGCCAGGCTCTCCAAAGCGCAACGTGCGACAGCTGCATCGCTATCTGGCACCGGTTCACCCGTATCCGCACAGGCCCGCCGCAACGCTGTTGGCATATCCTGAGGTGCAACGAACTCTGTGCGATCTGGTGCCACCAGGCTGGCCAACGGCTTGGCGCTGCCGGCCAACTGCACGATTTCCTCCCACGTCCGCGAAACACCTTGGCGCTCCCAGGCACGCTGACACTCCTGCAACAGCCAGAGCCCGGCAATGTTCTTCAGCAACCTCGTCGTGCCACCGATGCCACCTTCGTTGGTGAAGTTCAACTCGCGGCAGCGGTCGTTTATCACGGGGGCCTGCGTTTCGGCACCCATCAACGACCACGTACCACTGCTGATGTAACACCAATCAGCGCTTGTACCTGGTTGGCTGGTCGCCGGAACCGCCATTACCGCGCTGGCCGTGTCGTGGGTTCCAGGCAAGATAACGCGAACATCGCTCAGCCCCGTCGCTTCGGCCACCGCTGCGCGCAAGGTACCCAGATCGGTACCTGGGTGGACGATCTCGCCAAGCATTCGGGTCGGGATGTCGAAGCGTTGCAGTAGCTCCGTTGACCATGTCTGCGTCGTCGCGTTGCAAAACTGCGTCGTGGACGCATTGGTGAATTCGTTCGCCTTGTTACCGGTCAACAGCCAATGAAACAGGTCCGGTATCATCAAGAATGATTCGGCAAGGTCCAGCAAAGACGGGTTCTCTTGCCTCATCGCCAACAACTGGTACAGGGTGTTCAGCTCCATGAACTGCAGGCCAGTCTCCGCAAAGATCTCTTCGCGACTGACCACCTGCAGTGCCTTCTCCAACTGGCCGTGCGTCCGACGGTCGCGATAATGTCGAGGGTTGCCAAGCAGTTCGTCACCGGGTCCCAGCAACCCGTAGTCGACTCCCCAGGTATCAACACCAACACTGGCCACACGACCTGGATAGGTCACCGCAGCTTTCCGTAAGCCATCCTGCAGATGGCCCCACAGGGCAAGCGCGTCCCAGTAGAGGCGATCGTTGGCCAGAAAACCGCCGTTGGTAAATCGGTGCACCTCTTGCAGGGCGAGCCGGCGGCCATCGAACAAACCAGCGACGACCCGGCCGCTCGATGCGCCTATGTCCACCGCCAGATACACCTTTTCCTTGCCAGCCATATGTCCTGCTCAAGCAGCGCTGGAACAAACATGCCACCTCGACCCTGGTTCGGCCGATCAAGGGGGCAATGTGACTTGCTGGCGATGACGCGTCAACCCACAGTCAGGTTTCGAGTTAGCGACCAGGCAAACCGCGGAGAAGGACCACCGATGCCGAATTCGAAAACAAGCTGAAACTGGGCGTTCACGTCATAAGTCCTGCTGTCAACGGTCGTTACGTTCTTTCGACTGGGGAAGGAAAACCGAGCCAATCGCTGCAAACTGAAGAAACAGACCCCGCAAGACCGATGAACTAGGGTGTCGCGCCGATACTTGACTTTGATGATGAACATTAATATCATTCAGCGAGTGAAGTGAAAGTGCCGGCGAGTAGTTAATGCCAATCGAATCGACGAGAGTTTTGGCCAAAAGCGAAATTGGTTGCTGACGATGACCACAATCGAAGTGATAGCCCCCTCGGCCCATTCCCGCGCCGACCGACCAGCAGCAGGCACCATGGAATCCCTCAAGCCCACTGCCGATCTGCTGGACGAACTCGAACGTTGCAGCGGGGAATTGGAAGCAGCGACTCCACAAGAGATTCTCCGCTGGGCGGCCGATCGTTTCGCGCCTCGTTTTGCGATGGCCACGGCGTTTGGTCCGGAAGGCATGGTGTTAATTCACATGCTTGCCGAAGTCGCGCCGGAGACACCGATCTTTAACCTTGAAACTGGCTACCAGTTCAAGGAAACGCTCGAATTGCGAGAGGAGGTTTTGCGTCGGTACGGCATCGAGGTCGAACTTAAGCGACCCGAGCTAACTGTCCAACAGTACGAGGCAAGGCATGGTGGACCGCTGTACTTGACCAATCCGGATCAATGCTGTTTTGATCGCAAGATCAAGTTGCTCAATGCGGCAACCGTTGGCATGCGTGCCTGGACGAGTGCGATTCGCCGCGATCAGAGTGCCGATCGTGCGCGAGCGCCGATTGTGGGCTGGGACAGGAAGTTCAAGTTGGTAAAGGTCAGCCCATTGGCCAACTGGACGAAGAAAGAAGTCTGGAAGACGATCGCCGATCACAACATTCCGTATAACCCGCTGCACGATCAGGGCTACACGAGCATAGGGTGCCGGCCCTGCACGCGGTCGGTGATGTTTGGTGAAGACGAACGTGCTGGTCGTTGGAGCGGAACGGCCAAGACGGAATGTGGACTGCACTCGCTTGACGACAATTGAATATGACTTCTCAGCCGCTCGTTGTTTACGACGGTTGTTCTACCGTGTTACCTCCACGAATCCGAGCTAAACCGAACCATGCATCTTTCCGCCAAGACGGAGTACGCCTGCATCGCCGTTTTGGAATTGGCCACTCGTTTTGGTACCGGAAAGCCAGTCCGCATTCGTGAAATTGCCGACCCCAACGGCATTCCATCTCGGTTTCTTGTGCAGATTCTACTGCAACTCAAGAGTGCCGGCATCGTCGGAAGCACGCGCGGTGCCGCAGGCGGCTACCAATTGATGAAGGAACCTAGCCAAATCACTTTAGCCGAAGTAATGGCGGCTAGCGAAGGCCAAATAGCGGATCCCATCAGTAGCGCTGGTCAGCAAACGCCAGCAACACGTTCGTTGTTTGCCGCCTGGAACGAACTAGCGGCGGCCGAGAGAAAACTACTTGAGTCAATCAGTTTCGCACAGTTGGCCGAACACGCCACAAATCAGACCGATAACATGTACTACATTTAGATGGTCACCTGACTGGTCTCGCGGCGTTTTCAATCAACAACTTCCGCAATCGGCGTTCGTCCTGATTGTGAATCTGTAGCAACGTCTGTTCGTGCCTCAGGTCTTTCAGTAGCAGTTCGGCTTCGAGCAATTGCAGTTGCAGCCTCTCAATCGTGGTGAACAGCCCCGGTGAACGATAGAACCGTTCGGCTTCTTTGACTCGGCGGCGCAACGAGTCGACTCGCGCTTCCGTCAATTTGATGTCCGTTCGCAAACGTCTCAGAAGCAGGGGGTAATCAACGCGTTCGTACAGCTTGAATCGCAGTCGTGCGATTTCGACGGCCCGTGTCGATCGACTAACCGACTTCTGGGGTGGCGCGCCGCGAGCGAGCGAGACGAAAAAACCGGCCAACAGCAGACTGGCGACCACCAACCACTGCAGTTTGATTCGAAACACAAACATGACGATCTCCGAAGGGAAAGCGGAGACGAATAGAGGAAGAAGAGAGCACTGTATTCCAGCCTAACCCGGTTTGGGCGGAATTCAACCATGTTTCTTGGCGCGGTTAGTGCGTGTCGCACGGACGTGTGGCGTCCGCGGCGCTTTGTTTCATCAGTCCAAACAGCGAAAAGCCGCTTTAGTGAATCAGCATTTGCGGCTAGACGGCTTCCCAGCAGCCACTTTCGCCGCTCTTGAAAATCGCCTCGATCACCTTCATGTTGGCCACGGCGTCTTCAATTGGAGTTGGGACTGGAGTGTCCTCCAGGACGGCGCGCGAAAACAGGTCGCCTTGAACGGCATATTGATTGCAAATGTCGAAGACAATCTCTTCGATCGACGCATCCGCCTGCTGATGCCAAATCTTGCACGAGCGATCCGGCGGGGCGTTGAATGGGATTTCGATTTCGACTCTGCCCTTTTCCCCAAAGATGTTGACGCGCTGATACGGTGCCATCTGTGTCGAGCAAGTAAACGTGGATGTGGGACCACTGAAATCCAAGACCACGGAAGCTCGGCGATCGGTCTGAAAACTCGGATCTTGGTCAATGCTGCTAATGACGCGGGCTGGTTCAGCATCGAAGATAAACCTTGACAAAGAAATCGGGTAACAGCCGATATCCATGATGCCACCTCCGCCGAGGTCCGCCATGTTTCGAATGTTGCCGGCATCGTCGTTGAAGTAGCTGAAGGCAGATTGGATCGTCAGCAGCTGACCGATACCGCCGTCGTTGACGATCTGCCGAGCCCGTTGCCATTGCGGATGATGGCGATACATGAATGCTTCCATCAGTTTCAAGTTCGGATGCTGCTTGCCTGCATCGACTAACTGCTGACCTTCCGCGGACGACAGGCCAATTGGTTTTTCACACAAGACGTGCTTGCCAGCTTCCAACGCGCGGATTGACCATGCGACGTGTAGGTGATTGGGCAGAGGATTGTAGATGGCATCGATTTCTGGATCTGCCAGAATCTCTTCATAGCTGCCGTAAGCCTTTGGAATGCCCAGCCGTTTTGCGACTTCCACGGCAGTCTCGACCGAGCGAGACGAGATCGCCGCGATCTCGCACAACTCGCCCTGTTGCATCGCCGGAATAACTTTTTCGGTGCCGATCTTTGCCGTGCTCAGAATTCCCCATCGTATGCGCGCCATAATGTAGGTTCCGTCTCTTGCTGCGAAGGTGTGACTGTTCGCACGGACGCTCTGTGCAAACAGCGATCATCTTAGCGAGCTTGCAACATGGCGCAAACCTGTTGTCACGTGGCAGACGCTCGGAAGATGAACCGGGAATTCCCGCGGATCAAACTCCGACGGGAACTGCCCAGTGGCCGCCGTCCCGATAGGTCCGGCCGAGCATTTCAGCGGCTGGTTTGTCATCCATGACTGATTCCCGCTGCGGATCCAAATGCACTGACCGTCCCAGACGCGTGGCGATGTTGCCCAGATGGCAGAGCGAAGCCGAAAGATGACCGGTTTCGATCCCGGCTCGCGGCTTGTCATCTCCACGAATCGAGTCGATAAAGTTTTGAAAGTGGCCGGTCAATTGGGGCCGATTGCCCGCTACGGGTTGTGGTCGGTTTTGCGCGTCGAAGAGTTTCAGAATGCCTCGCTTGCTCAGCAGTAGCCAGCCGTCGGTGCCATAGAATGCGTTGCCGTTATCGATCCCTTCTAGGCCATACCGCGACCACAATCGCATTTCGAACACCAGCTGTTTGCGCCGTGCCTCCTGCCCGTCGCCAGGATAGTCGAAGGCCACGTATTGTGTGTCAGGAAACTGCTGATCGTCGTCAAACGCCAGCTTGCCGCCAATTGCGGCGACGGTGCTCGGATGCGTCTCGACGCCCAACCCCCACCGCGCGATGTCCAATTCATGAACGCCGTCGTTGCCCATGTCACCGGTCCCGAAGGCATACCACCAATGCCACGTGTAGTGATGTCGATTGGACTGGAAAGGTACCATTGGTGCCGGACCGACCCACGTATCGTAGTCGAATCCGGATGGCGGGTCGGTTGGCTGGGCATGGCCGATTTCACCGCGACGCTGCACGTTCCAGGCCTTGGCCATTAGCACGTCGCCGATGGCACCCTCACGCAGCATCCCAATGGCCTGCACGATCAGATCATGCGAGCGGCTTTGTGTGCCATGCTGAACGACGCGCTGGTTACGCCGCGCCGCCTCAACCAACAATCGACCTTCACGCAGATTGTGAGAACAAGGCTTTTCAACATAGACATGCTTTCCAGCTTCAGCGGCCAAGATCGAGGCGGGTGCGTGCCAGTGATCCGGCGTTGCCACGACCACGGCGTCGATGGACTTGTCATCCAGAGCCCGACGGAAATCGCCGAGTGGCTGTGGCTGGTTCGAAAGCTCTTTCACGACATTGGCGGCGCGGCTGGCGTCCGGGTCGCAGACGTAGCCGATATCGACATTGGTGAGTCGCGCAAAGTCGCGAATGATACCCGTCCCTCGACCTCCGCACCCGATCAGCGCCAGGCGAGTCCGCTGGTTGGCACCTTGGACGCGTTGTACCGACAACGCGGTGGCGACCGTGGCGGTTGTCGCGCCCAAGGCGGTTGTCTTGAGAAAGTCCCGGCGGTCCGTTGAAGACATTGTGTTTCTCCCGAAGACCTGGCCAATCCCTTGCGCAGATGGGACCAAGGCTTTTTCGTCTCGTTCCAGTAGATTTTCACGTTATGGATTTGGCGTCCGAGGGACACAATACCCCCGCGACGGCCACTACTCAGATCTCGATCTTCCAAGCTGACTGGCCACCAGTAAACACCATTGCCAGGATGCAGGCAACAAGGATCTCGGTGGCAACCGGCGTCGAGCTCGCGCAAGAGTGGTGCCCAGTGGCCGTTGCGGAACGGCCGGAGGTTGATTACGTTGACGTTTTCCAGCGTGAATCTGCAGTGACTTATACAGGACTGCCCTCGAAACGGAAAACAGGAGTTCACAATGTTGCCATCTCTAAGTCCCGCTCGTGACTGGCTAGCTACCGCCCTCGTTGGCGTCATTTTCCTGGCGTCTGTGGGCCAGCAACCTTTGTGTGCCGCGGAAACGGACAGGCCGAGCTCTTCGACCTCGCCAAACGAACGTCATCCGCTCGACGAAGCAATGAAACTGGCGCGAGCCTGTGTGGAAGAAATTGAGAACAATGTCGACGACTATACGGCGACAATCGTGAAGCGCGAACGCGTCAACGACAAGCTTGGCGACATTCAGTATATGTTCGCCAAGATTCGCAATCGCAAGACGAAAGATGACGAACTCCAGACGCCGTTCGGGGTCTACATGCGGTTTCTCAAACCGGCCTCTGTCAAAGGGCGCGAAGTGATTTGGGTCGAGAACCAAAATGACGGTAAGATCGTCGCGCACGAGGCCGGCATCTTGGGAGTGCTGACCGTTCACCTGAAGCCGGAAGGGATGGTTGCCATGATCGGGCAACGGTATCCGATTACGAAGATCGGCTTACAAAGGCTGGTGGAAGAGCTCATTGAAAAAGGCGAAGGACAGCGCAAGTTCGGCGAATGCGAAGTGCAGTTCATCAAGAATGCCAAGATCAACAAACGTAACTGCACAATGATCCAAGTCGTGCATCCACGACGGCGAGAGCATTTCGATTTTTATCGAGCGAGGATTTTCATCGATGACGAATTGAATCTGCCCATCCGCTACGCGGCCTGGAGTTGGCCGGAGACTCCCGGCGGCGACCCAGTGTTGTTGGAAGAATACACCTACGTCAACTTGGAACTTAATGTGGGGTTGAAGGACAGTGACTTCGATCCAGACAACTCGGACTACAACTACCCGTAGGAATGCCAGAATGAATCGCCTGTTGTTCGTGTTGTTGTATCTGTTGGTTGCTGCTTTAACTACCGAACATGCAGCGGTTGCGCAAACGGCGAACAAACAGTTGCCGACTGCCGTTGTACATCTCCGTCAGGGCCTGCCGAAGAACCTTGCGACGGTGTTTCTTGCCGAGACAAGTGGCGGAAAAGGCCGCGTCTTTGATATTAATGTGCCTGGCCTTACGCCCCACGACATCGTTGCGCAACGCGAAACCGCGTCAGCACGCACCTGGTTTATTGCCAGACTGCAGAATCCGAGCTTGCTCGGCAGCACCTTGAAGCTTCCAACTACGTCTCACGAAGTAGATCGTGTCGTTTCTATCCGTGTGGCAGAGGGTGGCCTGCAAGTCTTGGACGCTGGCCGTCCCGTCCTGTTCTATGTGACGACACCTCAGTCACACCAAGGCAATTTCATTCGCAACGGGTTTGTGCACCCACTTCGTGGTCTGGCAGGCGAGGAACTCACACAGGTGTTCCCCGTTGATCATCGACATCATCACGGTGTATTCTGGGCCTGGCATCAATTGTGGGTTGGTGATCAACGTGCCGGCGATCCATGGGTGACTGACGACTTTCTGGCCGAACTGAAAGAGGCACGCGTGATCGACCAGGGACCGGTGTTTGCGGCCATGCAATCGCGGCTGCATTGGACGTCGCCTAAGATCGTCGACGGCAACGGCAAGCCGCGCGCGATCATCGAGGAAACGACCACAATTCGCGTCTTTCACGCGACCGAGACAACACAACTGGTCGATTTTGAAATCCAGCTCAAGCCATTGCTAGACGACGTGCGCCTTGGTGGTGCCGAAAATGACCGCGGTTATTCGGGCTTCACCGTACGTGTGCCGCCGCCACGAGAAATGAAGATCTTGACTGAGTCGGACGCCCTGGCCGGTGACGCGGTGGGCACACAGTCACGTTGGGCTGATGTGACGGGAAAATTCTCGGACGGTGAACAACTAACGGGAATAGCAATCCTATCGCACCGCTCGCTACCCGAATTCCCACCACGTTGGCTGCTTCGTTTCTATGGAATGCAAAACGTCGTCTATCCAGGTCGTAACCCCATTCTCCTGTCGGTGAAGTCACCGTTGGTGTTGCGACACCGGTTGATGATTCATCGCGGTGATGCGAAAGAGGCGCGCGTCGCCGATCAACAACGAGTCTACGAACTACTGTTTTAAGATCACTTGAGTGACGGCGTATTTACCAACAAGTCAATCGCGCCTTCCAGCCACCCACTGTTCCAATGATGGCGGCGCTGTGGTCCATCTTGATAGATGTGTTGCACTTTGTTGTCATTCATTAGCTGTTCAGCTCGCCGATGGTGCTCGCGAAAGTTGCCGTAGCCCAGGTGGATCAATCGTGGAGATTTCAAGAACGTTGCCGCCGGATTGGCCAACAGCGCTGAAATCTGGTAGTGACGAAAATTCTCGCAACTTCCAAAAATAGGGCCCATGCCAAACTGATTTGGTTGCTCCTGCATCAACGGTGCATCCCAAGCCGCAGCACGCTGAAATATCTCAGAATGGCGTAAGATCAGGCCAAGAGCGCCCCAACCCGATTTGCTGAATCCTACCAGCAGCCGTATTGGTTGGCCGGCTTGGGTCTCGAGATTGTCATTGTAGTTCTGTTCAACGAACGGCATGACAACTTCAAGCAGGTAACGCTCTTGCTGTATCTCTGAATCGACTGGATGGTCGGCATACCAAGGCAGGTGCGAAAACGTTGGGTAAACGCAGATCAACTGGTATTTTGTGTGCAATCGATGTTTTCGAACTTCTTCCAGCGCGTCACCCCACCGCCGACCGTCCAACGCTTCGACGGGCAGGAGGTATAAAACTCGTAGCTGTTTGCTCCGGTCAGCGGCATCAGGTACAAGCACTCTCACGCTGGTCGTACCCGCCTGGAAGGGCGAAGTGACCTGATGCACGACGACACCTCGTTCGTCTCGCACGCCTTTTCCAACGACGGCCTCGTCGGACAGGACGAGCGGTGGGGCGGCGAGGACACAGAGTGAGGCGGCGAGGACAAGCATGACGTTTACCTGATTCTACGATCGTTGAGGATAGTAGTCTAACTCGTTTTCTACAGTGACAATCGCCAAGTACTTTTTCTACAAGTGGTTACGGCGAGGCGGGTGGCTGTTGGCACCATGCGCGTGAGTTGTCTAGGGAATAGCGTTAGTCGATGACGTGCTCCATGGTTGGGGGGAAGGC
>PVBE011919602.1_pt1 | contig 88362 bp, 84 predicted proteins | sample 1631181 | NCBI WGS metagenome assembly PVBE01 (sample SAMN08397723, study PRJNA350692) | Marine metagenome, whole genome shotgun sequencing project. | isolation source: water | place: Pacific Ocean | collected 2012-04 | reverse complement strand
TTTTGAACTGTTCTGTCGTCAAGGCAGCGTTGGCGTCATTCACCGACATGATCGCCACCGTAAAGAATGTTGCGCCAAACAATGACGCGAGAATCTTTGACCTGAGCATTCCGTTTTTCTCCAATCCGTCAAACATCAAGTGAACCCAGAGGTTCGATCATCCGACGCCAAGCGCGTGCTATCGGGGCCTTAACACTTCGATACCGTCCACTATCCCCTCATACAGTGTCCGTTTCCTCGGTATCGGTTAACAGGGAAGCGCGGCGCTTAACTAGCATGGTCGGCTAGGTATTCAACCCCGTGTGTGACCATCCCTCAATGCTGGTATCGGAGTTGATGTATATAGCCGCCATTTTCCCAATCATCTACCGACTGAACTTGGCACGGCCGCACGCCCGGTCTGACGGCCTGCCGAACTTGCAGGCAATTTTGGGATAAAATTAAGTCATTTGTACAATCTATTAATTTTATTATATGATAAACACATCCTGTTATCATATCAATTATACGCATTCCATTGGTCATCCAAAGACCAGCTTCGTCGGTAGGAATGTCAGGGTGAAACTGTGGAGACAAACTAGCAACCGAGTGGGGGTGCCTTCCACTTCCCGTGCAGCAAGACGGGAGGCGACACGCTGGGCGGTCGCTACTTCTTGGTCTTGGGTTGGGGCACGAAAGTCGCGCTGAATTTCCCCGTACCCGTGCGTGGCGTTTTCGCCTTTACCGTATGCCCAGAGGCGCGAAGTCGTGCTCTCCAGCTTTTCGGACGATTTGCCAAGTAGTTGCTTGGCTCTCTCAACGCTGTCGTCAAATGCGTCGATGGCTGCCTGGTCATTTGGGTCTCCTACATAATATGCTTCGAGGATCTTATCAGAGGCCTCTCGGCGCTCCGCTTTCTCCCGTTTGCTAAAGTCGCTCCCCCCCCCGCGAAGCCGTTGTTTTACTCCACAATTCAGGCCGCATTCTCCTATCCTCCGCCATCCGGCTTCGCTACCGAGCGACCAGCCTCGGTTAGCTTGCAGACCAGCCAGTTCGGCTTGATCGGGTTGGCGAACCAAGGCTCGGACCAGCCGTTTTCGATGCAGCATCTCACCGTGCGCTCGTTCACGCGGCGCCCCGTTTCGTCGAACAGAGGCAGCTTGCCGCCCGCTTGGCTAAGCCCCCGCTTGAGCCAGTGCCGTTGCGATGGCGTTGGCCTCGCCGCGTTTTTCTGGCTCTGGACGGGTGCCAGAACCGGCCTTTGCGCAAGCTTGGTCATCTTCTTTTTCCTGAAGGACAAGCCATTTTCACCATGCTACGATAATTTTGCCCCCTGGCCAAGGTAAAGACCAGCCATGAGCGCTTGCATGATCTACGTGACCACGAGCTCTCGCGATGAAGCGGTCGGCATCGCCCGCCAGCTCGTCGAATCACGGCTTGCCGCTTGCGCCAACGTGCTATCCGCCGTCACCTCGATATATTGGTGGCAGGGCGCTCTCCAAGAAGACAGCGAGGCCGTGCTGATCATCAAAACGCGCCGCGACTTGCTCGATGCGGTAACGGCGAAGGTTAAAGAGCTGCATAGCTATGATTGCCCTTGCGTGGTTTCCCTCCATCTCGGGGGAGGCAACGAAGATTACCTAGAGTGGATTACTAAGGAAACCATGCAACCAATTGGTTGATCAATTATTTAGCTGATTTTCTTTGGTCTATGGAGGCTGAAATCTTGCGTGCGATGCCGGCGACGTCTTCGGTGATGTTGAAGGGACCTTGAACGGCCTTTGCCAGATGTTTCAGCAGTTCATAAGTCTTTCCGGTTGGGGCTCTCCATGGCGGCGCGAATGTCGCTGGTCACCTTGATCACCGGAAGAAAGGGGTTACTGCCCAATTCATGATGCCGCAAGGCGTGTATCACTCCGCCAGGATCGCCCTCGGGGAAAGGGCACTCGCAGATCATCAGGTCGGGGGGTTCCTCGTCAAGCGCCGTTTTGATATCGGCCAAGCCTTTGACGCTGCCCATGCTGTTGAAACCGGCATTGCGCAAAATGGTTTTGAGACTTGCCGCCGTCACCTTATCGTGAGCGACGATAAGGACGTGGACATCCCCGAAATTTAATTTCTTCATATCCTGTCTTTTGGCTTTTCTAGCGTTTGCCGGGCGGGAAGGAAAGCGTCGCCATCGCCTGCGCGGCGATACCCTCGCCGCGGCCGGTGAATCCCATTTGCTCCGTCGTCGTCGCCTTGACGCTGACCCTGTCTTCGGCAAGATCGATGATTTCGGCGATACGGCGGATCATGGCGGCACGGTGCGGGGCGATTTTGGGTGCCTCGCAAATCAAGGTGACATCGACGTTGGCGATGGTGCCGCCGCGCTTTCGGATGAGCTCGCCGGCCTTTTTAAGAAAAACCTCGGACGGGACGTTGCGCCACTCTGGGCCGCCGGCTGGAAAATGGCCACCGATGTCGCCGGCGGCGATGGCGCCAAGGAGGGCGTCGGTAAGGGCATGCAAACCGACGTCGGCGTCGGAATGGCCGACGAGGGCGGCGTGGTGGGGAATGGAAACCCCGCATAGCATCACCTCTTTGCCGGGGCCATAACGGTGCGCATCGAAGCCGGTGCCGGTTCTGACGGTGCCGGTGCCGAACCACCGTTGGGCGCGCAGCCAGTCGTCTTCGGTGGTGATTTTGACATTGTCCTCGTTGCCGGCGACCAGTTCGACGGCAAGCCCGGCCCTTTCAGCGACGGCGGCGTCGTCGGTGAGAGCGGCGCCTTTGAATTGCCGGTGGGCGGCGAGAATTTCCTGGAATCTGAACCCTTGCGGGGTTTGCGCCCGCCACAAGTCGGCACGCCCGACGGTGGCGGTGACACGTCCGTCGCGGCCGTTTTTCAGGGTATCGTTAACGGGCAGGGCGGGGACCGCCGCCGGCGCCGTCTTCAGCGCTTTGATAACCCGTGAAATCACCCCTTCATCGACGAATGGCCGGGCGGCGTCGTGTATCAGCACCTGGTCCGGTCGCCGCTCGGCCAGGCTTTCAAGTCCCAGACAGGCCGATTCCTGGCGGCTGGCGCCACCGTTTACCGGCTCCAAAAGTTGCAGGCCATCACTCGCCGCCGCATACAGCTCGCCGTCGTCGGGGTGGATGATGGCGCCGACCGCGTCGATATACGGATGCTTCAGGAAAGCCAACATGCAGCGCCGGAGCATCGGCGTTCCCGCCAAAAGACTGTATTGTTTCGGCGTCTCGGCGCCGAACCGTTGCCCCCGTCCGGCGGCAACCACCAATGCGACACAACCGCTCATCTCATTTTCCGGTTAAAATTTTGTGTTCTCGCAATACGATCAGGATCATCCATCATAGGCTGGCTTGCGCGAAAAGTTTCCAAAATCTCGATTTTCCCCCAACAGGTCTTGCCAAGATAAAGTCCTGGCGCGATTGTGTGCCATAACAGCTTATCAGGAAAGGGCAACCGCCGAAGATGACGGATGATCTGTTTTTCAGCCTTGCCGCCTTGGTCGCGCTGGCTCCGGCGGCGGCGCTGGCGTGGCGCCGGGATGGCGGCCGCGACGCCCTTTATTGGGCGGTATTGGTTTTCGCCGTGGCCGGTCCGCTCATATGGGCGGTGGCGCAGATGCAAGGTACCTGGCGGACCGGTTTTTCGGCCACCCTTTGGGTGGACGTGGCGGTGAGCATGGTTTTGTTCGGCTTTGCCGCTGCCATCACCTCCCAAGCCTGGCGGCTGACGTCGTTGACCGCGCTTTACATGATTGCTTTGGGGGGCATCGCCACCATCTGGCAGAAAGCCCCGTATAAGCCCTTGTCGGCGATGGCGCCGGTCGGTTGGACCGAGGCTCATATCCTGCTCTCGATGGCAACTTACGGCTTGCTGACCGTTGCCGCCGTCGCCGCTTTCGCCGCCTTTCTCCAGGACAGGGCGCTGAAAATCAAACGACCAACCGCTTTGACGCGGCTCCTTCCCTCCGTCGCCGATTGCGAATCCCTGCTTGTGCGCTTGCTGGTGATCTGTGAAATCATCTTGGCGCTCGGCCTGGCGACGGGAATGGCAACGCTCTACGAGGAGACCGGCAGTTTGCTTAACTTCGATCATAAGATCGTGCTATCGGTGGTCGCTTTTGCCGTCATCGGCGGCCTTCTCGTCGCCCACTACCGCACCGGCATTCGCGGCCGCCGGGCGGCGCGCTTGGTTTTACTGGCATATCTACTACTGACCTTGGGCTATCCCGGCGTCAAATTTGTCACCGACGTGATCATGATTTAGAGCCTTGCGCCACCGCCCGGAATAATCGGAGCCAAGAAGTAAATCCGTTGATTCCGGATCAGATTTGCCTAATAAATGGGCACTCTTGCAACAGCAACAGGGATTAAGCCTTTGCGGATCGCTTCCCTCCGTTTGCAATCATCGGTAATTCTGGCCCCTATGTCGGGGATTACCGACATGCCTTTCCGGCGCTTGGTCAAGCGCTCGGGCGTTGGTCTTGTGTTCTCCGAGATGATTGCCAGCAAGGCTGTGATCCGGGCCGTCCGCAAGACTATGAGGATGTCCACCGGCTGTCCCGAGGAGCGCCCCCTGGCGGTGCAGATCGCCGGCGCCGAGGCTGATGTGATGGCCGAGGCGGCACGGTTGAACGCCGATAAAGGCGCCGCCGTCATCGACATCAATATGGGCTGTCCGGTCAAAAAAGTTGTCAAGGGCGTGGCCGGATCGGCGCTGATGCGAGATCAAGCCTTGGCGGCGCGCATCATGGCGGCGGTGGTCAAGGCTGTTGATGTCCCGGTGACGGTGAAGATGCGCACCGGTTGGGACGAAAATAGCCGCAACGCGCCCGAACTGGCGAGAATCGCCGAGGATTGCGGCGTCCAGGCGGTCACCGTGCACGGCCGGACGCGGGCCCAGTTCTACAAGGGCCGCGCCGATTGGGCTTTCATTCGCCGAGTCAAGGAAGCGGTCACCATTCCGGTTATTGGCAACGGCGATGTCGCCAGCCTCGATGATGCCCGCGAGATATTGGCCCAGTCCGCCGCCGACGCCGTCATGATTGGACGCGCCGCCTGCGGTCGGCCGTGGTTTCCCAATCAGGTGCGCCACTTTCTTGAGACCGGCGAGCGCTTGGCGCCGCCGCCGCCGGCGGCGCAATTGGCGACGCTGCTAGAGCATTTCGAGGACATGCTTGTCCATTATGGCACCGAGCGTGGCGTCCGCATGGCGCGTAAGCATATCGGCTGGTATTCGAAGGGCCTGCCTGGCGCCGCCGATTTTCGCGCTCGCGTCATGGGCACCGCCGACGCCGGCCAGGTCAGGAACCTTATTGCCGCATTCTACGCCCCTTTGTTCGAGCCCTTGGCGGCGTGACAAAAGGTTTAAGGTCCATGGAAAAAACCGTCGTCGCCTTTGATTCGGGTCCGCCTCTCGCCCGTGTCGATATGCAAGAGGTTTTAAACGCCTTGGCCATGGCCGTTCTGGTTATTGACGGAGAAGGCAGCTTGGTCCATGTCAACAGCACCAGCGAGCAGTTTTTCAAGGCCAGCGCCTCGCATCTGAAGGGGCGCCCCTTGAGCGAGCTGCTTCCCGCCGACAGCCCACTGTTCGCCCTCATCAGCCAAGTTCGCAAGGATGCCAACGTCGTCTTCGAATATGGCGTTGCCTTGCGGACACCCCACATCGACGAGCATTTCGTCAATATTCAGGCGGCTCCCTTGGCCGAATTGCCAGGCGGGGTGGTTGTGGCTCTGCGGGAGCGTTCCATCGCCGATAAGATCGACCGCCAGTTGACCCACCGGGGCGCCGCCCGCTCCGTCACCGCCATGGCCGCCATGCTGGCCCACGAGGTTAAAAATCCACTTTCCGGCATTCGCGGCGGGGCGCAACTCCTGGAGGCCAGCGTTTCCCCCCAGGACCGCCATCTGACGCGGATGATCTGCGACGAGGTCGATCGCATCTGCGCCCTGGTCGACCGCATGGAGGCCTTTTCCGATATCGGTCCGCCACGCCGCCAAGCGGTCAATATCCACCAGGTCCTCAACCATGTCTGGCGAGTGGCCGAGAATGGTTTCGGCAGCCACGTCCGTTTCGTCACCGATTACGACCCGTCTTTGCCGTCGGTTCTGGGCGACCGCGACCAGTTGGTACAGGTCTTCCTCAATCTGGTTAAGAACGCCGCCGAAGCAGTGCCCGAAAAGGGTGGCGAGATCGTTCTCGCCAGCGCCTACCGGCAAGGAGTACGCTTCGCCGTGCCGGGAAGCGGGGCGCGCGTTCATTTGCCGCTCATGGTCAGCGTCGAGGATAACGGCGAGGGCATCCCGGAGGAACTGAAAGGGCATCTGTTCGACCCCTTCGTCACTTCGAAACCACAAGGCAAGGGCCTCGGCTTGGCGCTGGTCGCTAAAATCATCAACGACCACGGTGGCATCATCGAATTCGACCAAAGTCGGCGTACCGCGTTCCGCGTCATGCTGCCCAGACACAACCAAACAGAGCAAACGGAGAGCCAATAATGGCGGTACCAGCCATCCTTGTTGCCGATGACGACGGTGCCATCCGGACGGTGTTGGACAAAGCCCTTGTCCGTGCCGGCTATGTGGTGCGGACCACCGGCAACGCCGCCACCCTTTGGCGGTGGGTGCACGACGGAATCGGTGACCTGGTGATTACCGACGTCATCATGCCCGATGAGAACGGCCTGGATCTGGTACCGCGTATCCGCAAGATCCGGCCCGAGCTTCGCATCATCGTCATGAGCGCCCAAAACACCTTGCTGACGGCGGTCAAGGCAACCGAGCGGGGGGCTTTCGAGTATTTGCCCAAACCTTTTGACCTCAACGAATTGCTCGCCATTGTCAAACGCGCCCTGCAAACCAGGGAAACCGCCAATGGAACTGGCCCGCGCGAGAAAGCGGCGGAACTGCCGATGATCGGCCGTTCGCCGGCAATGCAGGAAATTTACCGGATCATGGCACGTCTCACAGGTACCGACCTAACGGTGTTGATCGCCGGTGAATCCGGCACCGGCAAGGAGCTGGTGGCGCGTGCCCTTCACGACTATGGCAAACGTCGCAATGGCGCCTTTGTCGCCATAAATATGGCGGCGATCCCGCGAGAACTCATTGAAAGTGAGCTTTTTGGCCATGAAAAGGGCGCCTTCACCGGCGCCGATGCGCGCAATCCTGGACGTTTCGAACAGGCCGACGGTGGCACCCTCTTTCTCGATGAAATCGGCGATATGCCGCCGCAAGCCCAGACCCGATTGCTGCGCGTCTTGCAAGATGGTGAATATACCACCGTCGGTGGCCGCACCCCAAACCGCGTCGACGTTCGTATCATCGCCGCCACTCACCGTGATCTGGGCCAATTGATCAGCCAGGGGCTGTTCCGGGAAGACCTTTATTTCCGCCTTAACGTGGTTCCGCTGCGCTTGCCGCCGCTGCGCGAACGCAGTGGGGATATTCCGGAATTGGTTGCCCATTTTCTAGCCGCCGCGGCGAATGAGGGTCTGCCGGCGAAAATGATTGATGCCGCCGCCATGGAACGGCTAAAAACCCACCGCTGGCCTGGAAACGTGCGCGAATTGGAAAACCTGGTGCGCCGCCTAGCGGCTCTGTATTCCGAGGAGACCATCGGCGTCGGCGTAATTGAAGCGGAATTGGCCGACACATCGTCCGCCGAGGCGATCAGGCCCGAGGGCGACGGCCTGGCCCAGTCCATGGAATGCCACCTCAGGGCCTATTTTTCCGCCCATGAAGACGATCTCCCCGCCACCGGTCTTTATGAGCGTGTTTTGCGGGAGGTGGAGCGTCCCTTGCTTACCTTGACCCTGCGGGCGACAAGGGGAAATCAGATCAAGGCGGCCAACCTGCTGGGCCTGAACCGGAACACTTTGCGCAAGAAACTCCGCGAGCACGATATTCCCGTCGTTCGAGTCAACAAATGATCGGCGCTGCAAAAATGCCAAAACGATGGATCAGGCTTTTACGCCTGTGGGCGCGCCGCGTCGGCCTGGGCCGCAAGATGGCGTTTGCCTTGGCGGCGGCGGCGGTGACCTCGGGGCTGGCGACGGTGGTGGCGATGACCCAAACGTCTCCTTCCGGGCCCGACTCCCGAGCCGTTCTCATCTTGCTTTATTTGGACGCCATTTTGCTGCTTCCCCTGGGCGCGGTCGTGGCCTGGCGGCTGGTCACCATCTGGGCCGAACGGCGCCGCGGTCTCGCCGGCTCGGGTCTGCATACCCGTCTGGTCATTCTGTTCAGCGCGGTGTCGGTGACGCCGGCCATTCTTGTCGTCGTGTTCTCGGCCCTGTTCTTCAACTTCGGCATTCAATCCTGGTTCAGCAAGCGGGTGCGGACAGCGCTCGAGGCTTCGAACGCCGTCGCCACTGCCTACCTGCACGAGCATCAGCAGAATATCCGCTCGGACCTCCTGGCGGCGGCCAATGATCTCAACCGTGACGCCCCGACGTTGATGCGAAACTTGCGTGTCTTCAACCAGGTGCTCTCCGCGCAGGCGGAAGTGCGCAATCTACCCGAGGCCCTGGTCGTTGACAGCAATGGCCGGGTGTTGGCGCGCTCTCGTTTCAGCCAGTCGCTGGAATTCGACTTAGTTCCTCCGCCAGTGGTCGCCAAGGCCGACAAGGGCGACATCGTTGTCCTGACCAGCGAAAAGGACGACCGTGTCCGCGCCGTGGTCAAGCTCGACCGGTTCGTCGACGCCTTTCTGATTGTCGGGCGGTTCGTTGATGCCCGTGTTCTCGAACATATCGACCGTACGCGGGGGGCGGTGGCGCGCTACAAGCGCCTGGAGAAAAAGCAGGAAGGCATCCAAATCACCTTCGTGATAATTTTCGTGGTGGTGGCGTTGCTGGTGCTCTTGGCGGCGGTGTGGATTGGGCTGGCCCTGGCGACCAGGTTGGCGCACCCGATCAGCAACCTGATCGCGGCCGTCGAGCGGGTGCGTAAGGGCGAACTCGCAGCCTCTGTCGATGCCTCCTCCTCGATCGACGAAATCGGCGCCTTGAGCCGCGGCTTCAACCGCATGACCAGCCAATTGGAAACGCAGCAGCAGGGCCTGATGGACGCCAACCGTCTGTTGGATGAAAGGCGCCGGTTCACGGAAACGGTGCTAAGCGGCGTATCCGCCGGTGTCATCGGTTTGGATGGGGAGGGGCGCATCCATTTACCCAACCGCTCAGCGGCGGAACTGTTGGCCACCGATCTGGAGCAGTCTATCGGTAAGAATTTGAGTGCCGTGGTGCCCGAAATGGCTACCCTTCTCGAAGAGCTAAAACAGCGCCCGGAACGCATGTGCCAAGCAGAGATCAGGCTGATACGCCAAGGTCAATTCCGTACCTTTTTGGTGCGTATGGCCGCCGAGCAACTTGGCGACGATATCACCGGCTTCGTCGTCACCTTCGACGACGTGACCGAACTTCTTTCCGCCCAGCGTAGTGCCGCCTGGGCCGATATCGCACGGCGCATTGCTCACGAGATAAAAAATCCGCTAACCCCCATCCAACTGTCGGCGGAGCGCTTGAAACGCAAGTATCTTAAGGAAATCAATTCCGATCCGGAAACGTTCGCGGCGTGTACGGAAACCATTGTCCGCCATGTCGAGGATATCGGCCGCATGGTCAGTGAATTCTCGTCCTTTGCCCGCATGCCGGATCCACGGCTGAAAACGGAAAACATCAAGGAAATTTGCCAGCAAGCGGTTTTCTTCGAGAGCACCCGGCATCCCAAGATCGAATTCACCAACAATCTGCCCGAAGCCGACATGCAATTGCGCTGCGACAGCCGCCAACTCGGGCAGGCGCTGGTCAACCTTTTGAAGAATGCCGCCGAATCGGTAACGGAACGCCAAGCGCCAGCGGGAGATACCTTGCCGCCAGGCCAGATCGGGCTTAGTCTGAATGAAACCGACGGCGAGGGCGGCAAAAACGTTACCATCACCGTCGAAGACAACGGCAAGGGTCTACCCGAAGAACTGCGTGGCCGTCTCGATGAGCCTTATGTCACGACCCGTACCGGCGGCACCGGCTTGGGTCTCGCCATTGTCAAGAAAATCATGGAAGACCACAATGGCGACCTGATATTTGAGAACCTGGAACAAGGTGGCGCCAGAGTTTCCTTGGTCTTCCGCCCGACGGACGCGCCGGCGGATCCGGATGGGGAAACCCGTGTAGACGAACAAGCCGATCCCATGAAGGTGGCAACGGACATCATAGCCCATGGCACTTGACATCCTTATCATCGACGATGAAAGCGACATCTGCGCTCTCTGCTCCGGCATCCTCGAGGACGAAGGCTATCAAACGCGCCAATCCGACGGCAGCGACAGCGCCCTGGCGAGTATCGAAAGCCGGCGACCGAGCTTGGTTCTCCTCGACATTTGGCTGCAGGGAAGCGAGCTGGACGGGCTTGGCATCCTCGAGGTCCTCAAGAAGGAGCATCCGGACGTGCCGGTGGTAATGATGAGCGGCCACGGCACCATTGAGACAGCGGTTGCCGCCATTAACCTGGGCGCTTACGACTTTATCGAAAAGCCTTTCAACGCCGATCGCCTGCTGCTGGTCGTCGAGCGCGCCCTGGAGGCGTCACGCTTGCGGCGCGAAAACGTCGAGCTGAAACTCCTCGCCGGTACCAAGGAGGAACTGATCGGCGACTCGCCGGCCATAAAACTGCTGCGCCAGGCTGTCGACCGGGTGGCTTCGACGAACAGCCGCATCCTCATCACCGGCCCGGCGGGGTCGGGCAAGGAGGTGGTGGGGCGCATGCTGCACGCCCGCTCGCGCCGCGCCAATTCGCCCTTTATCGTTGTCAGCTGCGCCACCATGGAGCCTGAGTGGATGGAGACCGAGTTGTTCGGCACCGAGAGTCCGGGCGAGGACGGCGAGGGCAGGGTGGGGACCTTTGAGGCGGCGCACAACGGAACCCTTTTCCTTGACGAGGTGGCGGACATGCCCTTGGAAACCCAAGGAAAGATCGTTCGTGTCCTGCAAGAGCAGGTCTTTGAAAGAGTCGGCGGCAAAAGCCGTGTCGAGGTCGACGTGCGGGTCGTCGCCGCCACCGCCCGCGAACTCAGCGAGGAAATCGACGCCGGCCGGTTCCGCAAGGACTTGTTCTACCGGCTCAGCGTGGTTCCCTTGCAAGTACCGCCATTAAAGGACCGGCGCGAGGACATTCCGCCCCTTGCCGGCTTTTTCATGGAGCGCGCCGCGGAGGCACTGGGCCAACAGCAGCGGCACTTGGCCGAGGACGCCATTGTCGTCCTCCAGACCTACACTTGGCCCGGCAATGTGCGTGAACTCCGCAATGTTATCGAACGCTTGCTGATCATGTCTCCAGGCAAGCCAGGCGAGCCCATCGGTGCCGACATGCTGCCGTCTGAGTTCGGCGGCGCCACGCCCGACAACGGCGATTGGGAGAGAAACAAAGAAATGCTGACCTTGCCGTTGCGCCAGGCGCGCGAGAATTTCGAGCGCCAGTACCTGCATTCTCAGGTTGAGCGGTTCGGTGGCAATATCTCGCGGACGGCGGCCTTCGTTGGCATGGAACGATCGGCGCTGCATCGCAAACTCAAGTCACTGGGTATCCATAACGGAAACCAGCCGAACCCGGACTGAAAACACGTCTATGTTGATAAGAACAGTGCCGGCTATACTTGGGTTACTCTGAAAGCCCGTCCTCCACGTAAGGCTGAAATATTGGCAATGGTCTCGCAAAAATGAAGGTTATCGTCTGCGGCGCCGGTCAAGTGGGGTTCAATCTCTCCCGCCATTTGTCGCAGGAAAACAATGACGTCACGGTCATCGACCAGTCGCCGGAACTGATCCGCAAGATTGGCGACTCCCTCGACGTCAAGGGGTTGGTCGGCCACGCCTCGCGGCCCGACGTCCTGGAGCGGGCCGGTGCTGACGACGCCGACATGATCATCGCCGTCACTTTTACCGACGAGATTAACATGCTCGCCTGCCAAGTCGCCCATTCGCTGTTCAATGTTCCCACCAAGATCGCCCGCATCCGCCACCAAAGTTACCTGCAACCCATGTGGTCCAACCTGTTTTCCCGCGACCATATCCCCATCGACGTCATCATCTCACCCGAAATCGAAGTTGCCCGCGCGGTGACCCGGCGCCTGCGCGTGCCGGGCGCCTTCGAGATGATCCCCTTGGCCGACGACAAGGTGAGGCTCCTGGGTGTCAGGTGCACGGACACCTGTCCCCTGGTCAATACGCCTTTGCGGCAGCTTTCCCAACTATTTCCCGACCTCAATATCGTCGTCGTTGGGATCTTGCGCGAGGGTGCGACCATCGTTCCCTCCCCCGAAGACCAGATGCTGGCCGGCGACGAGGTCTATTTCGTCGTTGATTCCGAGCATCTACTGCGCGCCATGGTCGCCTTCGGCCACGACGAAACGGAAGCCAGGAGCTTGCTGATCCTGGGCGGCGGCAATATCGGCCTGTTCCTGGCCCAGGAGATCGAAAGGGAGCATCCCCGGGTGATCGCCAAAATCGTCGAGTCCGACGACGAACGCGCCGAATCGATAGCCAGCCAGCTTGAACGTACCGTCGTCCTGAAAGGCGACGTTCTCGACGAGCAGATCCTGGAGGAGGCCAACGTCGGCGCTACCGAAACCGTCGTTGCGGTGACCAACGATGATGAAACCAACATTCTGGCCTCGCTCCTCGCCAAGCGTTCCGGTTCCCGGCGCGCCATTACGCTGATTAACAACATGGCTTATGAGCCCCTGATCACCTCTCTTGGCATCGATGTGGTGGTCAGCCCGCGCATCATCACCACATCGACCATTCTTCAGCATGTGCGGCGCGGCCGCATCCATTCCGTACACTCGATCAAGGACAATTTCGGCGAGCTCATCGAAGCCGAGGCCCTGGAAACCTCGGACCTGGTCGGGCCGCCGTTAAAAGAAGTGAAACTCCCCGCTGGCGTCCTTATCGGTGCCATCGTCCGCGACGGCAAGGTGATCACCCTGCACGGCGATACCGTCATCGAGGCCAAGGACCGCATCGTTCTGTTCGCGGCGGCCGAGGCGGTCCGCAAGGTAGAGGACCTGTTCTCCGTGCAGCTGGAATACTTTTGATTCTGAGAAGCGGCGAATGTCGCGAGTAGCATACGTAAACGGCCAATATGTGCGCCACGCCGACGCCGCCGTGCATGTCGAGGACCGGGGCTATCAATTCGCCGACGGCGTCTACGAAGTCATCGCCGTTGAGGGTGGCGTCCTGATCGACGAACAAGGTCACTTTGAGCGTCTCGGCCGCTCGCTTACCGAGCTTGCCATTGCCTGGCCGATGTCGGCAAGGGCGCTGAAAGTGGTAATCGGCGAGATGATCAGCCGCAACACCCTTCGAGATGGCTTTCTTTATCTTCAGATCACCCGTGGCGTGGCGCCCCGCGACCACGCCTTTCCGGCCCATGCGAAAAGCTCCTGCGTGATGACAGCGCGCCGCGCGCGGCCTTACGACAGCAACGAAATCAGCCGTGGAGTGGCCGTTATCACAATACCGGATATTCGATGGAAACGATGTGATATCAAGACGATATCCCTTCTTCCTAATTGTTTGGGTAAGCAACAAGCAAGGCAAGCGGGAGCCTATGAGGCTTGGCTGGTGGAAGCTGGCGGCCTGATCACCGAGGGAACGTCGTCCAACGCATGGATCGTCACCGCCGATGGCGAGCTGGTGACCCGCGACAGCAGCGCCGCCATCCTCAACGGCATCACCAGCCAAACGGTGATAAAACTGGCCGGTGAGGAGGGGATGGCGCTCACCCGCCGTCCCTTCACCGTCGACGAGGCAAAGGCGGCGAGCGAGGCCTTTATTACCAGCACCACCACCTTCATCCGGCCGGTGATCAGGATCGACGATGTTGCCATCGGCGGCGGCGCCGTCGGCCCCATCTGCGGCCGCCTTATCGCCTGTTACGCCAATTACCTCGACAGACAAAGGGCCGGCGGGTGAGCGTCCAGGAGGGACGAAGCGCGGCACCGGAACTCCGCCGTCCGCGGGCGATCCTTTTCGACTGGGACAACACCTTGATCGATTCCTGGCCGGTCATCCACGACGCTCTCAACGCCACTCTGGAAGCCTTCGGCATGGCTCCCTGGAGCCTGGACGAAACTCGGCTGCGGGTGGGGAAATCCCTGCGTGACACTTTTCCGGCCCTGTTCGGAGGCAAGTGGAAGGAAGCGGAGGAGGTATTTTACCGGCGTTTTGCCGACTGCCATCTTGAGCGCCTGCAATCGCGCCCCGGCGCTGGTCGAATGCTGGCGGAATTGCGAGACGTCGGCTTCTATCTCGGTATTGTCAGCAACAAACGGGGTGATTACCTGCGCCGGGAAGTGGAGCATTTGGGATGGCGGGATTATTTCGGGCGCATCGTCGGCGCCAATGACGCCGCCCAAGACAAACCCGCCAAGGCTCCCGTCGCCATGGCTCTGTCCGGTAGCGGCGTCATCCCCGGCCGGCAAGTGTGGGTCGTCGGTGACGCCGGGATCGACCTGGAATGCGCGTTGAACGCCGACTGCCTGCCGGTGTTGGTGCGCGAGCATGGCCCCCGGCCGGGTGAGTTCGCCGGCCATCCCCCCGCCGTGCACGTCGCCGACTGCCAAGCCCTTTGCAAGCTCGTCGGGAAACTGTAAACTCATTGTCGGTCCGGGGGGAGGCAAAGGCTTAATCTTTACCGGACGGCAAATATAAGAACCCGGAAACTGTTAGCGGTTCCAGAGAGGACGCTATCGGTAATTCATTTTTCTGGAAATGGCCGGGCTAAATAATAATCACCAAGGGGGGATACCGATGTCACCCGAAAAAACACAAAACGTCCAAGATGTTTTTCTCAATCATATCCGCAAAAACAAGTTGCCGGTGACGGTTTTCCTCGTCAATGGCGTCAAGTTGCAGGGGATCGTCACTTGGTTCGATAACTTCTCGGTGCTGTTGCGCCGGGACGGCCATACCCAACTGGTCTACAAGCATGCCATTTCGACAATCATGCCGGCGGTGTCGATTCAGCTCTTTGAGCCGGATAAGGCGGAGAACGAAGAGGTCCTTGAATAGCTTCCATGATTTTTGGAATCTGAGTGGGCCGGAGCATCGAAAATAGCCACGGCGAGGCCTGTCTGGTCGTCCATCCACGGCTGAGATCGAGCGGTCCGAGCGCCGCAAGAACGGCGGCGGCGCGCCTCGAGGAAGCCATCGGCTTGGCGCGGGCCATAGATCTTACCGTGCTGGGCGCCGAAATCCTCGGCGTCCGCTGTGTCAGCCCGGCCACCCTGCTGGCCGCCGGCGGCGTCGAAAAACTCAAGGCGCTGATCGATGCCGAAACGGCGGGTATCGATGTGGTGGTGGTCGACGCGGCGCTGACGCCTATACAGCAACGCAACCTGGAAAGGGCCTGCAACCGCAAGGTCATCGACCGCACCGGATTGATCCTGGAGATTTTCGGGGTGCGGGCAAGGACGGCGGAAGGCCGCTTGCAGGTGGAACTGGCAGCGCTCACCTATCAGCGCTCGCGGCTGGTGCGCTCGTGGACCCATCTCGAGCGGCAGCGGGGCGGGGCCGGTTTCATGGGCGGCCCGGGCGAGACCCAGATCGAAACCGACCGCCGCCTCATCGGGCGGCGCATCGGCTGCCTTCGACGTCACCTCCAGGAGGTCAAGCGGACCCGCGAACTCCACCGCCAGGCGCGGCGCAAGATTCCCTATCCGGTGGTTGCCCTGGTTGGCTATACCAACGCCGGTAAATCGACCCTATTCAACACCTTGACCCAGGCCCGGGTGACGGTCAGGGACCAGCTCTTCGCCACCCTCGATCCAACCATGCGAGCGCTTAAGCTGCCGTCCGGACGCATGGTCATCCTGTCGGATACGGTAGGCTTTATATCCAACCTGCCCCATGAGCTGATCTCCGCTTTTCAGGCCACCTTGGAAGAGGTCCAGAAGGCTGAAATTATTGTCCATGTGCGCGATATCTCCCATCCCGAGGCGGAAATACAAAAGACCGACGTGCTCGCCGTGCTTGCCCAACTGGGCATCGATGCGGCGGTGGACGACGGCATGATCGAGGCGCTCAATAAAATTGATCTCTTGAAGTCCGGGGCGCGGCAAACGCTGGCCAACCGCCTGCGCCGCGGCAACAGGGCGGCAGTGCCGCTTTCGGCGCGAACAGGGGAGGGGCGGGAGGATCTGCTGGCCATCCTTGACGACCGCCTCGCCGCCGCTTCCAGCCTTATCGAGGTGGCGCTCGCCGTCGATGACGGCGCCACCTTGGCCTGGCTTTATGACCATGGCCAAGTGGTCGAGCGCCATGCCGGCGATGGCGACATCCGTCTCAAGGTACGTCTCTGTTCGGCCGACGCCGCCCGGCTCGCCAAGCGGCAGCAGTCGAAATCCCATTAAAAGGTAGATTGACAAACCGGTTCTTGGCAAAAAAAATCTATTAGTTAGAGTGGCTGAAAAGTAATGAAACAGGCTTCCCCCGGAATCGAGGTAAACCGTTATGGCAACCGCAGAAGCGCAGAAAAAATGGCGCGACAAGAACCGCTTGTTAAAAAAACAACTCAACGTCATGGCTCGTGCCCACATTCATTTTATTTTGGAGGATATCGCCATGAGCTTCCGTCTGCGCGGCAAGGGCGAGGCGGTGACTTTCGCCTGCTTCGTCACCCGCGCCTTGACGCAACGCGCCGATTTCAACGCCGAAACGGCGCGCATGCTGGACGATTTCATCACCGCCTACCACCGCGACCGCGAAATTTATTCGGCTTGAGAACGTCTCCTCTTTCGACCGTGGCCGGGCGCGGTTTTCCCCTACCGGCGGCGGCAAGTTGACGGAAAAGAGGTGGATGATCCCTGATATTGACGCCGTCACCAAGATCATCCGCGAGACGGCGGCCCGCGAGGTCATGCCCCGGTTCGGCAATCTGGCCGCTGGCGAGGTGATGAAAAAAACCAGCGGCGAGGTCGTCACCACCGCCGACCTGGCGGCGGAAAAGCGCCTTGCCCATCATCTCAAGGTGTTGGTGCCCGAGAGCGTCGTCATCGGCGAGGAGGCCGCCGACAGCGACCCGAACCTTATGGCGGCGCTTGCCGGCCCAAAGCCGGTGTGGTTGGTCGATCCCGTCGACGGCACCCGGAACTTCGCCCGTGGCAAGCCTTGTTTCGCCATTATTGTCGCCTTTTGCCAGGGCGGCGTGACGGTGGCCGGCTGGATCAATGACCCGGTCAACGACTTAACCGTCTGGGCGGCGGTGGGGAAGGGCGCCTGGATTGGCAGTCAACGGCTCAAGGCGGCGGAGCCGGCGACTTTCGGCGAGATGACCGGATCGCTGCGCCGACACCTGAAAAAGCGGTTCCAAGCACGGGCTCAAGGCGGCCTTGGCGCGGCGCTGGCGAAGGTCGTCTATTACCGCTGTACCGGCCGCGAGTACCAGGACCTGGCACGGGGCAAGCTGCACTTTTGCCATTATCCCAGGCGGCTCAAGCCCTGGGATCATGCCGCCGGCGTCCTCATTCACCGCGAGGCGGGCGGGTTCAGCGCCCTTACCGGCGGGCGCCGGCCTTACCATCCGGCCGCCTCGGCCGCCGAAGAGAGTTTGCTGTTGGCTCCCGACAAGACCGCCTGGAACGCCCTCGATACCGCTTTGGCGGCACTTTTTTAGAGCGGCGAGTGGGCTTGCGTCAGGCGGCGGTGAAGGGAGAGCAGGTAAAGGAAGATAAAATAGAACATGAAAAATTCCTGTACCTCGCTGTGCCGCACGCCTTCCGGGCCGATGTTAAAAATTCCCCAGTTGTAGAATCGATCCGGAATGCGGGTGACAACAACCAAGAGGGCGCTCGGCAAGGTCACCAAGGTTGGCCAAAACCAGGAGTTGGAGGCGGCCGCCAATCCGCGCCCGCGCAACCAAAACCACATGGGGCGCAAAATGCCGCTGGCGATGATGGCGAATTCGAGAAGGGTGCGGGGCTTTTGGTCGAACCAGCTCGATGTATTGTGCAAGTTCATTTCGCCCTGGTCGTTGGCGGCGAGGAACCATTCGGGCGTCCGCCAGCCGAAATAATGCTGCCCCCAACTCGATTCTTCGCCGATGGCATAGATGCAGGCGGCGACGCTCAGAGCCGCCAACCAGCCCATCCAGTGGCCCGGCCAGATTCCCGGACGGGCTAGTATCCGCGCCCCGTAAACCAGGGCGATGGCGAGGACCAGAACCTGCGCGTTTTCGACCAAACCCCATTCGCTCGCCAGATAAACGTGCCAGATATTTTGATCGTGGAGAGCGGCGGCGTATAAGGCGATGAGGAATAAAAGGGGAAAACAGAGCCATGTCCATTTCGAGATAGGCTCGGTGGAGTGTGGTGGCAGTCGGTTAGCGGCCATGTCTTGTTCGGATAATTCCAGGTTCCGTGAAAAAGCGGTCCGTCAACGTACCGAGATTACCAGATTCGGCGACAGATCGAAGATGCTTTTCGGTTTCTAAATATAGAGTTTCTGGCCCTTCTTGGCTTTTTTGACCTTGGTGGCGTTGTGCTGAACGACGTTGGCGTTGGTCTTGAGCCTGAGCTCGCCGACAATGTTGAGGCCCCTTGCCACGTGTCTCTTGGCCTGCGATGGGGCTACCGACGTGCCAGCGACGGTAATCTGGCCCGTGGTGCGGACATATTTGAGGCTGATGATGTTAGCGTTGCGGCGCAGGAACGTCACCATCTTGGTGCGTAGCAGGTCGCCTTGTTTCTCCCAATGAACCTTGAAGTGGCCTTGTTTCATATATTGGAATTCCTTGACTGCGGAATTACGGGTCAAATCGGTTTTTAGCCTCGCCACCTTGGTTTTTTTCTCGGCCGGCAAAATCTTGCCCTTGCGCAAGCCCTCATAGAGGGGGACGGAAACCAGATAGCCATCGAAAATAATGTTATAGAAACCGTGGCGGGTAATCTCGATCTCGGCGTCGAAACGAGCCGGCATATAGCCGCCGCCGAGGATGGCCGCCGACGCCAGGACAAGGGACGTGATCAGCAACGTTTTAGTGTTCGGAAAGGCTTTCATGGCGGTAAATTTAGCCGACTTTTCCCGGCGCTGCCACTGCTCTTCCCTCGTCTTCCTTGGCCTGTTCCCAGAACGTCTCCAGTTCGCGGGCTGAGGCCTCGGCGGGGCTTTTTCCGGCGGCGGCGAGGCTTGCTTCCAGGCGGCAAAAGCGGCGCTCGAACTTACCGTTGCCCTGGCGCAAAGCCAATTCAGGGTCAATGCCGAGTTTGCGCGACAAGTTGACGCAAGTGAACAGTATGTCGCCGATCTCGTCTTGCAGGCTGACGGGATCAGCCCCGGACGCCATGGCCTCTTCGAGTTCCGCCGATTCCTCGGCGATTTTCACCAGGACCATTGCCGCCCGGTCCCAATCGAAGCCGACCCGCGCCGCTCGTTTTTGCAGCTTCAGCGCCCGGCTCAAGGCGGGGAGGGCACGGGTGACGCCGGCAAGAACACCACCGCCGGCATCCTTATCATCGTTTTCACCGGCGCCATCTTGACGCTCACTGGCCTTGTAGTCCTCCCAGGCCCGGACCTGGGCGGCGGCGCCGACGACCACCACGTCCCTGTAGACATGTGGGTGGCGGCGGACAAGCTTGTCGCAGATCGCTTCAACAACGCCGTCAAAATCGAAATGTCCTGCTTCCTTGGCCATCTGGGCATGGAACACCACTTGCAGGAGGAGGTCGCCCAACTCGTCCTTGAGCGCTGCCATGTCGCCGGTCTCGACGGCGTCGGCGACCTCGTAGGCCTCTTCGATGGTGTGCGGAGCAATCGAGGCGAAGGTTTGCTCCACATCCCAGGGGCAGCCGCGAACGGGATCGCGCAGCAGCGCCATGATCTCCACCAGCTTTTTTATCTTGGCGCTCATTATATTGTCGCAAAATATACAATTTGTTGCGGTTGGACCGCGTTTCTTAGTCAGCTACAATACCAGCTGGTATCGGTGTTAACCAGTTACCGTTGCGGTCTTTCCGTTAACAAGATTAGGATCACTAAATAGGGCGACTTTCGGGTCGCCCTTATTTTTTGTTGTGTCAGGCATGGTGCGTGGAGAAAACGAGAGGGCCTACCGCTATCTATCGTGGCGCTTACTATGAAATTATCGCATAATGTATATTATGGGAAATTATAAAAGATAGTTTAATTTCATATAGATATAAGTTTTTATAAAGTTAGCCATCATTGTCATCGATGGCCATGCCGTCATAGGCCGGTTCTACCCCATCGGGCAAAGACGTGGCAAGAATGTCGAAATCCAGCCCACTGCTCAAATGGGTCAGCACAGCGCGTCGCGGTTTGATCTTTGCGATCCATTCCAGGGCCTTGTCCACATGGGCGTGAGTCGGGTGCGGCCGATAACCCAGTGTTCCGATGATCCATGTTTCAATTCCATCCAACAAGGCAAAAGCTTCGTTGTCGAGTTCGGCAACGTCCACCGAGTAAGCCATGTCCCCGAAACGAAATCCCAGAGAGCTGCAATAGCCATGATCTTGCCCGATTGCCGTCACCTCGATGGCGCCGATCCGAAACCGCTCCCCGCCGCTGATTTCGTGGGCGATGAGGGTCGGTTTGTAATAAAAACCGGCGTCTTCGGCGAGGGGGTCGAGGACATAATCGAAACGTTTCCGGATATGGCTCAGGGTTTCGCCGTCGGCGTGGATATCCAAGGGCGCGTTGATGAACCTGTTAATGGGCCTAAGATCATCGATGCCGTGCAGATGGTCGGCGTGGTAATGGGTGTAAAGGACGGCGTCCAGGCGTTTGACGCCGGCGCCCAGCAACTGTTCCCTGAGATCGGGCGAGGTATCGACAAGAACCCGTGTGGCGCCCTCCTCGACAATGACCGAAGGCCTGAGGCGGCGGTTGCGGGGGTTTTCGGGGTCACATTCGCCCCAGCCGCGATCAACAGCGGGGGTGCCGGGGGAACTGCCGCAGCCGAGGATGGTCAAGCGCATGAAAGCAAGCCTTCTGGTGCCCGGGCCTTGCCGAAAAGGCGGAAAAAATTATCCGTCGTGGCGGCGGTGAAGGCGGCCGCCGGCACGCCCTTGAGTTCCGCCAGCCGCGCCGCCGTAAAAGCGGCAAAGGCCGGTTCATTGCGTTTGCCGCGCTTTGGCGCCGGCGCCAGGTAGGGCGCGTCCGTCTCCACTAAAAGCCGCTCCAGCGGCAGTCTCCTCGCCGTTTCCCGCAACGCCTCGGCGCTAGCGAAGGTGACGATGCCGGAAAACGAGATGTAAAGGCCCATGTCAAGCACCCTTAAAGCCACCTCGGTGGTCGAGCTGAAACAGTGGATAAGCCCGGAAAAGCCGCCGGCCGCCTGTTCCTCGGCCAAAATGGCAAGGACGTCGTCATCGGCGTCGCGGGCATGGACGACGACCGGCAGGCCGCTTTCCCGCGCTGCTTCGATATGGACGCGGAAGCTTCGCCGCTGCGCTTCCCTAGGGCTCAACTCGTAGTGATAGTCGAGGCCGGTTTCGCCGAACCCCACCACTTTCGGATGGCGGGTCAAGCTGACAAGGCGCTCAGGAGTGACCTCCGGTTCCCGTCCGGCCTCGTGGGGGTGGACGCCGACGGTGCAAAAGACGTTGTCAAAACGCTCGGCCAGCGCCAAAACCGCCTCAAAATTGGTGACGCGGGTGCAAATAGTGAGGATATGGCCGACGCCGGCCGCCAGGGCGCGGTCGATGAGTTCATCGAGTTCACCGCTGAAATCGGTAAAATCCAGGTGGCAGTGACTATCGACAAGCCTAGGGGACTGGCCCATCTATGCCCCCTGCCCTTCGTCCGCCAGGCGCGGAAAAACCCCTTCGGGTTTCGGCAGGGCGGTCGCCGCGACCAGCGCATGACCGGGGCCTAGGAAAGTGAAGGCGCGGTGGTCACTAGCGATCGCCAATTGATCCAGCATCCGGTCCATGGACTGGGGCATGAACGGCGACGTCAGGATCGCCAGGTTCCTGATTGCCTCGGCCAGAACGTAGAGCACCGTCGCCATGCGTTCCGGGTCTTCAGTCTTCAGTTTCCAGGGCGCTTGCCGGTCGATATAGACGTTGCAGGCGCGGATCACCGTCCAGATCGCCGCCAGGGCCTCGTGGAACGCCTGCGCGTCCATGTTTCCCCTGGTTTTTTCAAGTAAGCCGTGGACTTCTCCGAGCAGGCTTTCGTCGTCGCCGGTGAGCGTCCCGGGCCGTGGCACCGCGCCGCCGCAGTTCTTGGCTATCATCGACAGCACCCTTTGCGCCAGATTGCCGAAATCGTTGGCCAACTCCCCGTTCAAGCGGTTGATCAAGGCCTGGTGGGAAAAATCGCCGTCGTTGCCGAACGGCACTTCACGCAACAGAAAATAGCGCACCTGATCGAGGCCGTATTTTTCGACCAGATGATAGGGATCAATGACGTTGCCCAGGGACTTGGATATTTTTTCCCCCTCGTTGGTCCACCAGCCATGGGCGAAAATCCTTTTCGGCGGCTCAAGCTCCGCTGCCATAAGGAAAGCCGGCCAATAAACGGCGTGAAACCTAAGAATATCCTTGCCGACCATGTGCAGATCGGCTGGCCAAAAGTCGGCGTATTCGCCCGACCCGGTGTCGGGAAAGCCGATGGCGGTGATGTAGTTGGTAAGCGCGTCCAGCCAAACGTAAATGATATGCTTGGCGTCGCCGGGGACCGGAATGCCCCACTTGAAGCTGGTCCGCGATACCGACAGGTCGCGCAGCCCGCCCTTGACGAAGCTGACCACCTCGTTGCGGCGGCCCGCCGGTAAGATGAAGTCGGGATGGGCGGCGTAATGCTCTAACAGGGGTTCTTGCCATGCCGACAGGCGGAAGAAGTAGCCAGGCTCCTCCAGCCATTCCACCTCGGCGCCGGAAGGGGCGATTTTGACGCCGCCGGGACCGCTGCTCAGCTCGCTCTCGTCGTAATAGGCCTCGTCGCGGACCGCGTACCAGCCGGCATAGCTGCCGAGATAGATCTGTTCCCTTTCCATCAACCGCCGCCACAGGTCCTGACAGGCAAGCCGGTGGCGTTCCTCGGTGGTGCGGATGAAGTCGTCGAAGCTGAAATTCATGAACTTGGCGAGTTCATGGAAATTCCGCGACACCTTGTCGGTGAAGATGCGTGGCTCCATGCCGGCGGCGCTGGCCGATTTTTCGACCTTTTGGCCATGTTCGTCGGTGCCGGTAAGGAATTTTACCTGATAGCCATCAAGGCGCTTGAACCGGGCCAAGACGTCGCAAGCCAGGGAAGTGTATGCGTGGCCGATGTGGGGGTCGTCGTTGACGTAGTAGATCGGCGTGGTGATGTAATAGCGTTTGCCCCTGGCCATCGCTGTTCTCTCCTGGAAATTCTCGATCCTCGGTGGCAATCAGCGGGCGGCGTTTTCCAGGGCGTGGAAAACACTGAGAATGACTTGCTTGCGTTCCAGTTTGGCACTACCGGTCAATGCCAGCAAGCGGTTGACCTTTTCCCACACCTCCAGCCAGCGATCAAGGCCACCCGCCGCCGTCAGACGGCGCATCAGTGTCAATTCCGCCGCCGGCATTTCCTTGGGCATGGTCCCGCCGTCGCTGGCGGTAAGCACGATCAGCCGTCCCAGCCACCAACGCAGGAGATCGGTGGCGGCGGCAAAAAGGTCCTCGCCGCCGGTCCTTCCTAGGCGCCCGGCAAATTCGTGCAGGGCGGCAACGTCCAACTGGGGCAAAGATTGCAACAAGGCCAGCAGATCGCGGTACAGCCCCAGGCCGTCGCCCTTGGCGAGCGCCAGGGCACGTCCGGGACTGCCTTCGGCCAAACGCGCCAGTTCGGCGGCCGCCTCGGCCGTCAGATCCGGCGAAAAGCGGGCGGTAAGCGTCGCTACGTGATCCTCGGCCAGAGGTTTCAGATGCTGTGTGCGGCAGCGCGAGCGGATGGTCGCCGGCAGGTTTCCGGGATTGTGCGCGATAAGCAAAAAAAGGGCTTGTTTCGGCGGTTCCTCCAGAATTTTAAGCAAGGCGTTGGCGGAATTGGCGTTCATCTCATCAGCACCATCGATGACTACCACCCGCCAGCTCCCCTCAGCCGCCGTCAGGCTCAGAAAGGGAGCGATGCCGCGGACATCGTCAACGGCGATCTCGGAGCGCATTTTTCCCGTATCCGGGTTGGCGGTGCGCTCGATCGTCAATAGATCGGCGTGGCCGCCGCTGGCGACGCGGCGAAAAACCGGCTCGGAGGGTCCCACGTAAAGATTTTCCGCGGTCGGCAAGGCATCTGTGAACAGGGCGCCGGTGGCCGCCTCCTCCGCCCCTCGGGAAAGCACGAAGCGGGCGAAGCGGAAGGCCAGCGTCATCTTGCCGATACCCCTTGGCCCACAAATCAACCAGGCATGGCCAAGCCGGCCGGAATTGAATGCCTCGAGAAGAACCCTTTCGGCTTCCGCGTGGCCGATGAGATCGGCGGTTTGGCGCGGCGGCGGCGGTCCATTTTCGCCGCCCGGAATGCCGTCAAGATGGCTCACAGGGCCACTTCCATGCGTTCGCCAACCAACTGGCGGACCGCCGTTTGGACCGCTTCCACGGCGCCGCCTGCATCGATAATGACGCAGCGCTTACCTTCGCGTTCGGCGATGTCCATGTAGCCTTGGCGCAGGCGCTGTTGAAATGCTTTGCCCATGCGTTCGTAGCGGTCTTCGGCGTTGCTCCGCGCCGCCGCCCGCCGTAATCCCTCATCGACGCCCAGATCCAGGATCACCGTCAAGTCGGGAGCGAAATCACCGACGACGAGGCGATGCAACTCGGCCACCTTGCGGCGCCCCAGCTGGTGGCCAAAGCCCTGATAGGCCATGGTCGAATCGGCGAAACGGTCCGCCAGCACCCAGCGCCCGGCGGCCAGGGCCGGCAAAACCGTCTGCTCCAGATGTTCGTGCCTGGCCGCGTAATGCAGCAAAGCCTCGGTCAGTGGCGCCCACTTGTCGACTTCGCCCTTGACCAGCAAGTCGCGGATTTTCTCGGCCTCCGGCGCTCCGCCGGGCTCGCGGGTGAGCAGGGCATCAATACCGGCGTCCTTGAGCGAGCGTTCCAACAAGGCGGCTTGTGTCGATTTTCCGGAGCCGTCGATGCCTTCAAAAGTGATGAACTTACCCGGCGTCGCCGACCCGGCGCCCATCACCCGGACTCGCCCCAAAGAATATAGTTCAACGCCGCTCCCAACCGGCCGATCAGCCCTAGGCGCTTGACTTCGGCACCGGCCACCAGAGGCAAGCGCATGGCCACCGCTCCTGGCGCCTCGACAACCAGCTCGGCGACCACCGCGCCTTCGTTCAACGGCGCCGCGAGGGGGCCGCGGTATTTCACCTTGACCTTCATTCCGCGGCGCATCTTGCGGGAAAGAGTAACCACCAGGTCATTCTTGATAACCAGCGGCACCGTTGCCTCTTGGCCGAGCCAAATTTCCGCCTCCCCCACCGTTTCCCCGGCCTTGAACAAGGCATAATTGCCGAACTCCCGGAACCCCCATTCGAAAAAGCGTTGCGATTCCCGCGCCCGCGCCCTTTTCGTGGGCAGGCCGTTGACCACCAGGATCAGGCGCCGCTCGCCGCGCTTGGCGGCGGCGACCAAGCCGTAACCCGATGACTCCGTATGGCCTGTTTTCAGCCCATCGACCCCTATGTTCCGGAACAGAAGCGGGTTCCTGTTGGATTGGCGAATGCCGTTGTGGGTAAACTCCCGTTCGGCGTAGTAATGGTAGTATTCGGGAAAGTCCTCAATGGTCCGCCGGGCAAGAATGGCAAGGTCCCTGGACGTGGTCAAGTGTTCGGGATGGGGCCAGCCGGTGGCGTTTTTAAAGACGCTGTTGCCGAGCCCTATCTGGCGCCCGCGGCGGGTCATTTCCTCGGCGAAGGCGGCCTCGCCACCGGCCAACCCCTCGGCGACGGCGATGCTGGCGTCATTGCCGGACTGAACGATGATGCCCAAAAGCAAATCCTCCACCTTCACCCGTTCACCGGGCTCGAGGAACATGGTGGAACTTCCGCTCCTGGAGCCGCCTTTGCGCCAGGCCGTGACGCTGACCGCAAAGGTATCGCTAAGGGAAAGACTGCTATCGCGAAGCCGCTCGAAAACCATGTAAACGGTCATCATCTTGCTCATCGAAGCGGGAACCATGGTTTGATCGGCGTTTTTCTCGAACAAGACCGTGCCGGTTGAAATATCCATGAGAAAGGCCTGACGGGCGATGGTTTCCAAGGCCCAAACCGGGCGACCGGAAAACAGCACGGCCGCCGACAAGAGCAAAATGCCGGCGGTAATGACCATTCCTCGCCGCCTGGGCGCCGGCCGCCGCCGGTCGATCTTGAATTGTTCTAGAAAGGACATGACCCGTGCCTTCAATCAACAACGATGCGGGAATCGGCGTATCCGGCGTCAATTACCCAGCCTAGCATGCGGTCCGCATTGGCGACGCTGTCCATGGGACCGACGCGGACACGGAACAGATCCTTGCCGTTCACCAGCACCGGAAAAATCTTTGTCGGCCCCAGCCCGGATAGGGTGGCGCGCACCTTGTTGGCGGTGGTAAAGCGGGAAAAACTCCCGGCCTGAACAAAAATCCTCGTGGCCATCACCGGCAGCAACTTTACTTGACCCAAGTCGGGCGACGCTGCGGCCGCGGTTTGTGGTTGGACCGTCTCCGGCGTGACCCTTGCCGCCTTCGTCGCGGCCGGCGCCGGCGAGCCCGGAAGCAAAGGCAAGAATTCGCTGCTGACGTCGGCGTTGGGCAGACTGGCGATGATGATCGGCGTTTGCCCGACGCCTACCGCTGTCTCGCCTTGGAGGCGGGCGGCCAAGGCGCGGCTTTCATCGGTGAAAATCTTGACGCGAACCTGGGCGGTGCCCTTCTTTTCCATTCCCAGAAGCTGTGCCGAACGCCGTGAAAGGTCGATGATCCGGTTGCGGGCGAAAGGCCCGCGGTCGTTTACCTTGACGTTGATGCTGCGGCCGTTTTCAAGATTGATGACCGTGACATAACTGGGAAGCGGCAATGTCCGGTGCGCCGCCGTCAGACGGTTCATATCGTAAATCTCGCCATTGGCCGTCGGCCGGCCATGAAATTTTGATCCATACCAGGAGGCGATTCCGGTTTCATCGTAATTATAGTCAACACGCGGGTAATACCAGATTCCATCGATCTGGTAAGGGTTGCCGATCTTGTACTTGCCGGCGGCGGTGCCCTTGGCTTGGTCTACTCTTTTCGCGGTATGGACGAAGAACTGGGTTTCGGCGCAGGCCGTTAACGTCACCACCGCAACCAATGCCAAGGCCAACAACCGGCAAAGATGACGGGTCTCTTTTACCTGCCCATTGTGTCCATATGTGGGGACTGGTTTGAAAGTATTATCCATATTTAGGCACCACAAGTCTAACCGCCCTCGATCCGGTCGGCAAGGGAGCCGACGGCGACGGCGAATAAAGTCGAGCGGTTCCATTTCAGGATGGTGCGGTAGTTGTTATAGACGACGAAAGCGGGCCCCGCCGGTCTCCCCGTCAGGACCACGGACGCCATCAGGTCGCGTTTCGGCAGGTCGCCGCCGTTGGTTTTTCGCACTCCCATCCGTTGCCACTCGCTGAGTCGTTTTTGCAGTTTGAGGTCGGCCAGGTCGGGATCGAAAATTTGCGGCAGTTTGACCGCCCGCCCCCAGGTCTGATCGTTTCTCCAACCGGAACGGGAAAGGTAATTGGCGGCGGACGCGAATACATCCCCCTTGCTGTTCCAGATATCCTTGCGTCCGTCGCCGTCGAAGTCGACGGCGTAGGCCAGAAACGAAGACGGCATGAACTGGCATTGGCCCATGGCTCCGGCCCAGGAGCCGACCATATTGGCGATATCGACATGGCCCTGATCCAAGATGGTCAGGGCGTCGAGCAGTTGCCGGCGAAAATAGGCGCCGCGGCGCCCGTCGAAGGCCAAAGTGGTCAGCGCCGGGATGACGGGAAATCCGCCGGTGATGCGCCCGAAATCGGTTTCGATCCCCCAGAGAGCGACGATGAAGCGGGGTTGAACGCCATATCTTTTGCCGATTTTTTCCAGCAACGCCCGGTTTTCGCGGAGTTTCCGCTTGCCTTTTTCGACCCTGGATTTGGGCACGACACGCCTCTGGTATTGGTCGAACGTGAGCGTGAGTTCAGGCTGCTTGCGGTCCAACTCGATGACCCGGGAAATGGGCTTGATGCCGCTCAGCGCCTTATCGAGAGTGGCGGCGCTGATGCCGTGCCGCAAGGCATCCTGGCGCAAGTCCTCGAGCCAGCGGGCGAACGAGAGGGTCTCGGTCCGGGCCGGAAGGATGAAGAGCAAGGCGGCGACGGCCCCACAAATTCCCCACCTGTAAACGCCAGAACCCCTCATCGCCTCTCCTTTTTGACTCCGTCGTCTCTTCTGCCACCGGCGGGCGGGCGGGGCAATTGTCAACCTTCCGGGGCTGGAAAGATACTGTCTGTTTTTCCCATCAGCCAATAGGAGATCAGCCCCAGCCATTCGTGCAATCCACTGTCCAGGCCGCTCAATCCGGAAATCAGGTTAAAGGACAGGTCAAAGCCCTCGTTCCCTTGCAGGGAGAAATCGACCGGATAGGGAATGATCCGCCATCCGGCCTTGCGGAAAGTGCCTACGGAACGCGGCATGTGGAAGGCCGAGGTGATGAGAATCCAGGTTTCGCCGGGACCGGGATTGGCCAGCCGGTGCGTGGCGGATGCGTTCTCGAAGGTGTTGCGGGATTGGCTGTCGAGGACGACCCGCTTCGTGTCCAAGGCCAACGTATCGAAAAGCGGCCTAAGCACGTCGGCTTCCTTGACGTCCTGGCGGAAAAGGCGGCCCGAGCCGCCGCTGAAGATCAGCTTGGCCTCTGGGTAGCGCCGTGCCAGTACGGAAAGTTCCACCAGCCTCTCGGCGCCGCCGTCGATGGCGATTTGTCCCCTTGCCTGGGTCACGAACTGATTGACCACGCCGCCAAGGGTAATGATGCCATCGACCCGCTCGGGCAGTTGAGGGACGATGGGAAAACGGTTCTCAAGGGGCAGAATAAGCCATCTGCCGAATGGCAATGTCGCCGCCAGCAAGGCGAAAAAAACGGCAAAACCGAGCAGCCACCGGCCAACCCACCGCCACCGCGTCAGCAACAGCGCCGCCCCTAGACACAAGGCGATCAGCAACAGATTGCCAGGATTGACAAAAAACCAAAATACCTTGGACAAGGTAAAAAACATGCCCTGGTGATAACCCGCCGCCGTTGAGGCCGCAACAGGGTTCTCGGAAGCGGATGGGGCGAAAGCGCGGCACGGTTGTGTGTAAGTTCATTTGGTAAAACTCCCCTCACCGTCCTGTCTCGGCTTGGCGCTGGGCTGGTCAGGCTTGGCGGGACATGGGGGAAACCCTGGAAAAACCGTTCGGGGGAGAACAAACAGCCCGCGTCGTGTTGCATCCGTGTTGCAAGGGTCCTTGGTGCTGTTTGGAAAAAGGCGGGATTACAAGGGTTTAGAAAAGACGACTATGCAACACGAAATAAGCCCCCTTTCCTCCCCTAACCTATTGCACTTTAAGGAGTTATCTGCTTGCGGCTAGATCATCTAATATCGGACAGTCGGGACGCTCATCACCGTGGCAGCGGTCGGTGAGATGGATCAAGGAAGCGCGGATGGATTGCAGTTCGGCGATGCGCCGCTCGACTTCTTGGATGTGATTGAGGGCAAAAGCCTTGACGTCGGCGCTGGCCCGCTCCTTGTCCCGCCACAGGGCCAGCAAATTTCCCACATCCTTGACCGAAAAGCCGAGACGCCGGGCGCGTTGGATGAAACGCAGGGTATCGACGTCGTTCGATGCGTAATGGCGGTAGCCGTTTTCAGCCCGGAGGGCGGGCGGAATGAGGCCGATTTCCTCGTAATAGCGGATGGTCTTGGCGGAAACGCCCGTTTTTTTGGCGACGGAACCGATATTCATGATGGTTCTCCAGTATTCACTCTTTGCATGTCAAAATTCCGCCCGCCACCGCTTCAGCAGAAGTGAGTTGGAAACCACCGAAACACTGCTCATGGCCATGGCGGCGCCGGCGATGACCGGGCTCAGGTATCCCATCGAGGCCAATGGCAGGGCGATGAGGTTGTAAATGAAGGCCCAGAACAGGTTTTGGCGGATTTTATTATAAGTCGCCTTTGATACCGAAATGGCGTCCGCCACCAGCATCGGCTCGCCGCGCATCAATGTGATACCCGCCGTGTGCATGGCAACGTCGGTGCCGGTTCCCATGGCGAAGCCGATGTCGGCCTCGGCCAGCGCCGGGGCGTCGTTGATGCCATCGCCGACCATGGCGACGGTCTTGTCTTCGGCCTTGAGCCGTTTGATCTCGTCTGCCTTGTGTTTCGGCAGCACTTCCGCCACCACTCGGTCGACGCCCACCTTTTCGGCGACGGCGACGGCGCTGCGCGCGTTGTCGCCGGTGAGCATGATGGTTTCCATGCCGCTTTCTCGCAGGCGCGCCACCGCGCCGGCGGCATGTGGCTTGATCGTGTCGCCGACGGCGATGAGGCCAAGTATCTTTCCAGGCGGCGACTTTTCGACCATCCACATGACCGTCAGGCCTTGTGTTTCCAGGTTCGCCGCCCTTTTTTCGAGAGCCGTCGTCTCGACGCCGCTCTCGGCCATCAAAAGACGGTTGCCGATCAACAGGTCGCGGCCGTCGAGGCGGGCTTTGAGGCCTTTTCCGGGGAGGCTTTTGAAATTTTCGACCGGGGTCAGGACGGCGCCATCGCTTTTGGCTTTGGCCAGGACGGCTCGGGCCAGGGGATGCTCGCTGCCTTGTTGGGCGCCGGCGGCAAGCCTGAGCAAGCCGGCCTCGTCGCCGTCGATGGAATATATCTCCGCCACCTCCGGCTTGCCCTCGGTCAGGGTGCCGGTCTTGTCCAGGACCACGCTGGTGATGGCGTGGGCCCGTTCCAGGGCTTCGGCGTCCTTGATCAGGATGCCGGCCGTCGCCGCCTGCCCGGTGCCGACCATGATCGCCGTTGGCATCGCCAGCCCCAGGGCGCAGGGACAGGCGATAACCAAGACAGCAACGGCGTTGATGATGGCCGTCGGGTAGTCCCCGCTGATACCCCACCAAACGAGGAAGGTGACGATGGCGGCGATGATGACGATAGGCACGAAGATGCTGGAAATACGGTCCACCAGCTTTTGCACCGGCACCTTGGAGCCCTGTGCCCCCTGGACCAGCTTAATGATGTGCGAGAGCACCGATTCGGCGCCGACGGTGGTGGCGCGAATGCGGAGCAGTCCCTCGCCGTTGATGGCGCCGCCGGTAACCGCGTCACCGACCGTTTTTGGCACCGGCATGCTTTCGCCGGTGATCAGGGACTCGTCCATCTGGCTGGTCCCTTCCTCGACAACGCCGTCAACGGGGAGCCTTTCGCCGGGACGCACGACCACCAAATCGCCGCTGGCCACCGCCCGTGCGGGAACCTCCACCTCCCTGCCGTCGCGCAACACCCTCGCCGTTTCCGGCCTCAGGTTCATCAATGCGCGTATGGCCGACGTGGTGCCGCGCTTGGCCCGGATTTCCAGCCACTTGCCAAGCAAGATCAGGGTGATCACCGCCGCCCCGGCCTCGTAATAAAGCTCGCCGCCACCGATGAAGGTGTTATAGAGGCTCAAGCCGTAGGCCGCCGAGGTGCCCAACGCCACCAGGATATCCATGTTGCTAGAAAAGGCCTTGAGCGCCCCCCAGGCGGCCCTGTAAAAGCGCGCTCCAGCCCACAATTGTACCGGCGTGGCCAGCGCCAGTTGGACGAGAGGGGAAATCCTCCACTCCTCCCCCGCCAACTCCCAGACCATCCGCGCTACCAACGGCAGGGTCAAAAGGGCGGATAGGGCGAAAACCGTCAAGTCCTTGCGGCTTTTTCGCGCTAGTTCCTCTTCCTCGTCCGCCCCCGCCTCCGCCCGGTCCACGGCCCTTGCGCCGTAGCCGGTTTTTTTGACGGCGGCGATCACCTCGGCGATGCCGAGTTCCCCCGGCATTACCGAGACCGTTGCCGTTTCCGCTGCCAGGTTGACGGTGGCCGAGACTACACCGGGAAGTTTGCCGAGGGCCTTCTCGATACGCCCCGAACAGGACGCGCAGGTCATTCCCTCGATGGCCAGTTCGACCATTTGGTTGGGTACCGAAAAACCGGCGCCGTCGATAGCGGCGGCGATGTCGGCGGCCGAAAGCAGGCCGGCGTCATAAGTGACCGAGGCCTGCTCGGACGCCAGGTTGACGGTGGCGCTATCAACGCCGGGCAACAAGCCCAGGATCTTTTCGATGCGCGCCGAGCAGGTGGCGCAGGTCATGCCGGCGACGGGCAGCGTGAGGTCGTGCAAAGCCGCCGCTGCGGTGGCGTTTGAAGTGGTATTTATGGAATTGGGAGCGTTGTTCATCTCATTTCGTCCCCAGCTCAGCCGTCCCGTCTTGCGGTCGGCCGCGGGCTGCTCAACCAGCTATCCTCGACGGTGAGGGTCTCGGTGATGGCGGTCGTATCAAACCTTCTAGTTAACTGTAAACTATGATACAAACCTTCCAGTCATGGGAATGTCAAGAGTATTGTACGCGGAGGGCTTACCAGCGCCGCTTCAGCGGGGCTGGACTTGACGCTGGCAAGGCCGCCCTGCATTCTGTGGCGGCGGCCAAGATGTGAACGGAAAGATTATCAAAATTGGCCTTTTATTATAGATTAAGATAATCATATATAGTATTGATATGTATTTATTAATTGATAATTATGATAGCTTTACCTACAATCTCCGCCACTACCTGGGCGAACTCGGGGCCGAGGTCGAGGTGAGGCGCAATGACGCCCTTGCCGCCGACGAGGCGGTGGCGATGGCCGCCGAGGGCATCGTCATCTCGCCCGGCCCCTGTGATCCCGACCGTGCTGGCATTTGCCTGGACCTGGTGAGAAAGGCCGCCGGACGCATACCCATTCTCGGCGTTTGCCTGGGCCACCAATGCATCGGCCAGGCCTTTGGCGGCAAGGTGGTCAGGGCGCCCGCCCCCATGCATGGCAAGGTCAGCGAGATCAACCACGAGCAGACGGGGATTTTCCAAGGCATCCCCAGCCCCTTCACGGCGACCCGTTACCATTCGCTGGTGGTGTCGCACCAAGACCTGCCTGACTGTCTGCGGGTGACGGCACAAAGCGAGGACGGAGTCGTTCAGGGACTTACTCACCGGACCTTGCCGATCCATGGCGTCCAGTTCCATCCGGAAAGCATCGCTTCCGAGCACGGCCATCACCTGCTCAAGAATTTTCTTGATCTGAGCCGGGGCAAGGCGGCCGCATGAACGAACCACCCGCCGCCATGATGAAAGAGCTGATCGGCAAGGTGGCGACCGGCGCGGCGCTGGATGAAAATGAAGCCGAGGCCGCCTTCGAGATTATCATGTCCGGCCATGCCACAGCCGCCCAGATCGGCGCTTTTCTGATGGCGCTGAGAGTGCGCGGCGAAACCGTCGAGGAAATCACCGGGGCGCTCCGTGTCATGCGCGCCAAGGCCTTGCCGGTCGAGGCGCCCCCCGGCGCTATCGACATTGTCGGCACCGGCGGCGACGGCTCCGGCACTTACAACATCTCCACCGGCGCCGCCTTGGTGGCCGCCGCCGCCGGCGTCACCGTCGCCAAGCACGGCAACCGGGCCTTATCGTCTAAATCCGGGGCCGCGGATGTCCTTTTGGCGCTGGGGGTGAACATCAACGCCGACATATTCTTGGTCGAGAAATCCATCCGCGAAGCAGGGATCGGCTTCATGATGGCGCCCCGCCACCACGGCGCCATGCGCCATGTCGGTCCGGCCCGCGTCGAGCTCGGCACCCGCACTATTTTTAATCTCTTGGGTCCGCTGTCCAACCCGGCTGGCGTCAAGCGCCAGTTCACCGGCGTCTTCTCGCGCCGGTGGATCGAACCCTTGGCCCGGGTGCTGGCCAATCTCGGCTGCGAACGTGCCTGGGTAGCGCACGGCTCGGACGGCCTCGACGAACTGACCACCACCGGCCCATCCTATGTCGCTGAATTAAAAAACGGCAAGGTTACTTGCTTCGAGGTTGTCCCCGAGGATGCCGGCATCCCCCGCGCCGCGCCGGCCGATCTCAAGGGCGGCGATGCCGAAACCAATGCCGCCGCCATGCAGTGCATGCTTGACGGCGAGGCGGGGCCGTTCCGCGACGTAGTGATCCATAACGCCGCCGCCGCCCTTATCATCGCCGGCAAGGCCGAGAACCTCGTTGAGGGCGCCGCCCTGGCGGCGGTGGCCATCGACGATGGTGCGGCCAAGGCGACGTTGCGGAAACTGGCGGCCATCACCAGTTCCAAGGTTCTGGAAGGAGCGGCCAAGTGAGCGATCTCCTGGCCCGCATCTGCGCCGACAAGCGCCAACAGACGAGGCGGCGCATAGAGCACCGGCCTTTCAGCGATGTCCGCGCCGCCGCCCGGCAAGCGCCGTCGCCGCGCGGTTTCGCGGCCCGCCTGGAAGAGACGGCGCGGGCCAACGGCTATGGGCTGATCGCCGAAATCAAGCGGGCGTCTCCGTCGAAAGGCTTGATTCGCGCCGATTTCGATCCGCCTGCCCTGGCCCAGGCATACATGGCCGGTGGCGCCGCTTGCCTTTCCGTGCTCACCGACATCCCTTATTTCCTTGGTACTGATGAATTCCTGGTGGCGGCGCGCGCGGCGGTGACGTTGCCGGTGCTGCGCAAGGACTTCCTGCTCGATCCCTATCAGATCGTCGAGGCCCGGGCGCTTGGCGCCGATTGCGTGCTATTGATCATGGCGATCTTGGACGACGGCCAAGCCCGGGAACTTGAAAGCGCCGCCATGGATTACGGCATGGATGTCCTTGTCGAGATCCACGGCGAGACCGAATTGGAGCGTGCCCTCGAACTCCAGGCGCACCTTATTGGCATCAACAACCGCAACCTTGAAAGCCTGGTAACGGACATTGCCACCACCGAACGGCTGGCGCCTTTGGTGCCGGCCGGGCGGGTCATCGTCAGCGAAAGCGGACTGAAGACCCCGGACGACCTTGCCCGCATGTCCAAGGCCGGCGCCAATTGCTTCCTTGTCGGTGAAGCGCTGATGATACAAAGCGACGTGGCGGCCGCCGCCCGGGCGCTGCTCGGGCGCCCGCAAACGGCGGCGGTGAGGGCTTGAGGGGAAAAATGGCTGAACTCACCCACTTCGACGGCAAAGGCAACGCCCGCATGGTCGACGTTACAGGCAAGGACGCATGTGAGCGTACCGCCATTGCCAAGGGCTCGGTGCTCATGCAGGCCGCCACCTTGGCGAAAATCAGCGCCGGCGGGGTCAAGAAGGGAGACGTGCTCTCCGTCGCCCGCCTGGCCGGGATCATGGGCGCCAAACAGACATCCGACTTGGTTCCGCTCTGCCATCCGCTCAACCTGGCCTCGGTCAAGGTGGATCTCTCTTGCGACGCGGAGCGCAACGCCGTCGACATTACCGCCACCTGCCGGTTGAAGGGACAAACCGGTGTCGAAATGGAGGCCCTGACCGCCGTCGCCGTGGCGGCGCTCACCGTTTATGATATGTGCAAGGCGGTCGACCGGGGCATGCGTCTCACCGACATCCGCCTGGTTCGCAAAGCCGGTGGTAAATCGGGAACTTTCGAGGCTGAATGAGTCATGATCTCCGTCGCTGATGCCCTTGCACGGGTAATCTCTTCCGTTAAGCTTCTTTCCGTCGAACAGGTGAGCCTGGACGGCGCCTTGGGGCGGGTCCTCGCTGAGGACGTCGCCGCCAGGGTTAGCCATCCGCCCGTCGCCGTTTCTTCCATGGATGGTTACGCGGTGCGGGCGGAAGACCTGGCGGCCAACCCCGCCACCCTCAAGGTGATCGGGGAAGCGGCGGCGGGACACGGTTTCGGTGCTGTCATCGGCGCCGGGCAGGCGGCCCGTATTTTCACCGGCGCGCCGCTGCCGGCCGGCGCCGACGCCGTCGTCATGCAAGAAGATTGCGAGCGCTCTGGCGATCAGGTGACGGTCGGGGAACGGGTGGACGCGGGCCGTTTCATTCGCCCGGCGGGGCTCGACTTTCGCGAAGGCCAGATATTGCTCCATTCGGGTTTGGTGCTGACGGCGCGGCAAATCGGTCTGGCGGCGGCGATGAACGTGCCCTGGCTGATGGTCCGCCGGAAACCGCGTATCGCCTATCTGGCGACGGGCAATGAGGTGGTTATGCCGGGCGATCCTCTGCGGCTTGAGCAAATCATCAGCTCCAACAGCCTGGCTTTGGGAGCCTACATCAGGGTGCTGGGTGGGATTCCTGTGAACCTTGGCATCGCCGGCGATGATACCGAATCCCTTGACCGCCTGCTGGCCGGCGCCAGCCAGGCCGATATATTGGTCACCATCGGCGGCGTCTCTGTCGGCGATTACGACCTGGTGCGCAAGGTGCTGGACGAAAAAGGCATGGAACTCGGCTTTCACCGGGTCGCCATGCGGCCGGGAAAACCGGTGATGTTTGGATGTCTCGGCACTATGGCGGTGCTCGGCCTGCCCGGCAATCCGGTTTCCGCCGGAGTGACCACGGTGGTCTTCCTGAAAGCGGCGGTGGAGGCGATGTTGGGCATCGGCGGCGGCGGAGAGCCGATGCCGACGGCGCTCTTGGGCCGGGATTTGATAGCCAACGATCAGCGCCAGGAATACTTACGCGCCAATCTTGGCCATGACGCCGACGGCAACTTGGTGGCTACCCCTTTTACGGCCCAGGACAGCGCCATGATGGCCCGTTTCGCTGCCGCCGATTGTCTCATCGTCCGCCCACCGCTGGCCGCCGCCGCCAAAGCTGGCGCCAGGGTCGAGATCATTTCCTTTCGCCACGGCCTTTAGTGGCCCGAAGCGGCGGACAAAGAAGCTTGACGCTAGAGCAGAACCAAACTAGAACATAAAATAGAAGTTTTTATTTTGTTCCGCGTCTTTAGATAGCGGGCACGGGGGTTACGGCCACGACGATTGAAACGGCGATGGGTCAACCGGCGGAGACGGAGAAACCGGCATGTTAACCAGGAAACAGTACGAGCTACTCGTATATATCGACAGGCATTTGCAAGAAACGGGTATCTCGCCTTCCTTCGATGAAATGAAAGATGCCCTGGGGCTACGTTCCAAATCCGGTATCCACCGCCTCATCACTGGGCTTGAGGAACGCGGCTTCATCCGCCGTCTGCCTCACCGCGCCCGCGCCCTCGAGGTGTTGCGTCTGCCCGATAACATGGAAGCCTCGGCGGTGGCGAAAAAACCGGCCCAGGAGGCCGGCGCCGGCGGTTTCGCCCCCAATGTTATCCAGGGCGATTTTAAGATGACCGGAGTCACCGTCGCCAAAGCCGGCGAATCCGTGCGGCTCCCTCTTTACGGCCGGATCGCGGCGGGGACCCCGATCGACGCCCTGCGCGACCATTCAAACTCGGTGGAGGTGCCGGCGGCCCTGCTTGGCAAGGGCGAACATTATGCTCTTGAGGTGGAGGGCGATTCGATGATTGATGCCGGTATCCTTGATGGCGACACGGTGATCATCCAGCGCTCCGATATCGCCGAAAGCGGCGCCATCGTGGTGGCCCTGGTCGATGGCGCCGAGGTCACCTTGAAGCGTTTGCGCCGCAAAGGCCCATCTATCGCCCTCGAATCCGCCAACAAGAACTACGAGAGCCGCATCTTCGGCCCAGACCAAGTGCAGGTCCAGGGCCACCTCACCGGGCTCGTCCGCAAGTATTAGAGCTGATCTTAATTGATCGGATCCACTTTGTGGGATCAATCAATCTGGGTTTACTCTTAAATTATCTTACCTTCCGCGGCTTTTTCTCGCTCCTTCCGGCTTGACCACCCAGGGGCGCCGGCCAAGGCCGGCGGTGACGGCCACCGCCAAGGTCGCTACCGCCCCCAGCCACAGCGGCGGCTCCGGAAGTAAACAGCGATGCCGGCGCCGAACGCGACCGGCAGCCAAAGCATCCAACGCTCCCGCTCGATAACCAGCGTTTCCGCCACCGCCGCAATGAGCCGGGGGTTATCGCCACGAGCCATGGCCAATCGCTTGTTCCGGAAACGAGATTGTGTCATCTCCGTACGCTTTTCCCGCACCCGCGGCCAGACTATGTGCTACATCTGCTCTGCTTCTCGCCGCCGCAGCCTTAACTTTATCAGATCAGTCCATGACCGTCGTTACCCGTTTCGCCCCTTCGCCCACCGGCTTTCTTCACATCGGCGGTGCCCGCACGGCTCTTTTCAACTGGCTTTTTGCCAGACATCATGGTGGAAAGTTCCTTCTCCGTATCGAGGATACCGACCGGGCGCGATCCACGGACCAGGCCATCGAGGCCATCCATGATGGTCTCCAATGGTTGGGGCTGGACTGTGACGGAAAGGTGGTCTCCCAGTCCTCCCGCCGCCACCGCCATCTGGCGGCGAGTGGGCAGTTGCTGGCCGAGGGCAAGGCGTACCGATGTTATTGTTCAACCGAAGAGCTGGCGGAAATGCGCGAAACCGCCAGCCGAAAAGGCCTTCAGCCGCGTTACGACGGCCGTTGGCGGGACCGCAGTCCGGCGGAAGCGCCGGCGGGGAGGAAAGCGGTTGTCCGCTTCAAGGCGCCGCAAAGCGGCAAAACCGTTATCCATGATTTAGTCCAGGGGGAGGTCGAGGTCGCCAACGAAGAGCTTGACGACATGATCCTTTTGCGCGCCGACGGCACTCCCACCTACATGTTGGCGGCCGCCACCGACGACCACGATATGAAAATTACCCATGTCATCCGTGGCGACGATCATCTGACCAACGCTTTCCGCCAAATGCAAGTTTTCGAGGCCCTGGGCTGGCCGCCGCCCGAATTCGCCCATATTCCGTTAATCCACGGCGCCGACGGCGCCAAGCTGTCGAAACGGCACGGCGCCTTGGGGGTCGACGCCTACCGGGAGATGGGTTTTCTTCCCGAGTCCATGCGCAATTACCTTCTCCGTCTCGGCTGGGGCCACGGCAATGATGAGATCATTAGCACCGAAGACGCTATCCGATGGTTTGACATGGACGGTGTCGGGCGTTCTCCTTCCCGCTTCGATATGGCCAAACTCACCAACCTCAACGGTCACTACCTGCGCAACGCCGACGACCAGAGATTGACCAACCTGATTGTGCCAGGCCTCACTGAAAAATTAGGTGGAAAACTTGCCGAAGAGGCATCAAACAGGTTATTAAAAGGGATGCCCGGACTAAAGCGGCGCGCAAAGACAATTATAGAACTTATTGATAATTCAGAATTTTATGTCAAAATTCGTCCTTTGTCTATGAACGATAAGGCGGCCGAGTTGGTGCACGGGAACGGCAAGGAAGTGTTGTCTGGGTTGCGCCATGAACTGGCGGCGCTTGGCGGTTGGACCACCGAGACCTTGGAAGAGGCGGCGCATCACTTCGCGGAAAAGGCTGAAATCGAGCTTGGCGCCGCCGCCCAACCTCTGCGGGCGGCGTTAACGGGAACCACTGTTTCACCAGGCGTTTTTGAAATCATGGCGGTTTTGGGCAAGCAGGAAACGCTGGGACGCCTGGATGATGTTTTAGCATGATGACGCCATGGCGCCTTGAAACCGGGCGCCTGGCGGTATCTTCGATCAATGACGGGTCCAGCGCTTAACGGCGGACCGTCCATGGGAACTTAATAGATGACCAACGAGGAACAATCGGCTAGCAAGCAAGCCGCCGGCGGCAAAGAAAGCTACTCCCTTGTCAATAACCAGACAGGGGAAAGCCTGGAACTGCCGGTAATTGAGGGAGCGACCGGCCCCAAAGTCATGGACATCCGCCAGCTCTATGCGAAGACGGGCTGCTTCACATACGATCCCGGTTTTACCTCGACGGCAAGTTGCGGGTCCAAAATCACCTTCATCGACGGCGATGAAGGGATTTTGCTTTACCGCGGCTATCCCATCGACCAACTGGCCGAGCATTCCAACTTCCTAGAAGTCTGCTATCTCTTACTTTCCGGGGATCTCCCGACCCAGGAGCAAGGGAACAAATTTCGCGAGGGAATTACCCACCACACCATGCTCCACGAGCAGGTCATGTTTTTCTTCCGCGGATTCCGCCGGGATTCCCACCCTATGGCGATTATGTGTGGCATTGCCGGGGCGCTCGCCGCTTTTTACCACGACAGCACCGACATCAATGATCCCCGGCACCGGTCGGTGGCTTCCTACCGGCTGATTGCGAAGATGCCAACCATTGCCGCCCTAGCCTATAAATATTCCATCGGCCAGCCATTCATACCGCCGCGCAACGACCTCAGATACGCGGAAAATTTCCTTCACATGATGTTTGCCACCCCTTGCGAGGAGTACAGGGTCAATCCGGTTCTGGCCCGGGCCATGGACCGTATCCTGATCTTGCACGCCGACCATGAACAGAACGCTTCGACCTCGACGATCCGCCTGGCCGGCTCCAGCGGCGCCAATCCTTTTGCTTGCATCGCCGCCGGCATCGCTTCCCTTTGGGGCCCCGCCCACGGCGGCGCCAATGAGGCGGTTCTGAGAATGCTTCAAGAGATCGGCGGCAAGGAGCGGATTCCCGAATTCATCAAGCGGGCCAAGGATAAGAATGATCCTTTCCGGCTCATGGGGTTCGGCCACCGCGTATACAAGAACTACGACCCCAGGGCCAATGTCATCCAACAAACCTGCCACCAGGTTCTGGACGAATTGGGGGCCAAGGAAGAGCCACTCCTCGAACTGGCCATAGAATTGGAGCATATCGCCCTGGAGGACGACTATTTCATCAAAAAGAAGCTCTATCCCAACGTCGATTTCTATTCCGGCATCATCTTCCGCGCCATGGGCATACCGACCACCATGTTCACGGTTCTTTTCGCGGTCGCCAGGACCGTCGGCTGGGTTGCCCAATGGAACGAAATGATCGAGGACCCGGTGCAGAAGATTGGCCGCCCACGGCAGCTTTACCACGGCGAAACCCTGCGCCATTTCACGCCCATCCATAAACGCAACTAACTGGGAAGAAGGGGATATCAGGCCCGTTCGATCAACTCGATCTTATAGCCGTCGGGGTCCTCGATGAAGGCGATGACCGTGCTGCCGTGTTTCATCGGACCTGGCGGGCGGGGAATGCTCACCCCTTCCGCCCGCAGCCTCTCGCAAGTCCCGTGGATGTCGGCGACGCCGATGGCCAAGTGCCCGAAGCCGTTGCCGAGATCGCAATCTTGTCCCTGGTCCCAGTTGTGGGTCAGTTCGACCACCGCCTGGTCGCTCTCCTCGCCATAGCCGACGAAGGCCAGGGTGAACTTTCCGCTCGGGAAGTCCTTGCGGCGCATCAACTTCATGGCCAGCAAACGGGTATAGAAGTCCAACGACTTGTCAAGGTCGCGGACACGGATCATGGTGTGCAAAAGGCGCCATCCGGCCATCTCGGTCGCCACCGCCTCGCTGCTTGCCTTGGTCATGGCTTCACTCCCTTGGTGTAAATCAGTATTGAATGGAATTCGTTTAATCCTAGACGTGTTTTAGCGGCTGGGTGATCATAGCGAGGACGATTTCGGCGGCCTTTTCGGAAGGCGGCGGGCCGCCGAGGCCAAGTTTTTGCAAGACCTCCTCGAAGGCGGCTCCTTGCGCTTGCCGAGCCGCGTCGTCCGTAAGGATTCCGGCTAGCGCCGCCGCCAGCTTCTCGGCCTTGCAGTTTTCCAGAAGAAACTCCGGCAATGCCTGGCGATCCAGGATCAGGTTGATCAGGTTGACATAGCGGACCCGGATCAAGCGCCGCGCCAGCAAGGCCGTTAGCGGGTTCAGCTTGTAAGCGATCACCGTCGGGGTCTTGGCCATGGCCAGCTCCAGCGTCACCGAGCCGGAAGCGGCAAGGGCCACGTCGGCGGCGGCGAAGGCATCGAGCTTGTCGGCTTGGCCGTGCGTGATCAAGGGGCTTGGTCGCCACCCGGCGGCGGCCGCCGCCACCTGTTCGGCTACTCCCTCGACGGTCGGCACAACGACCCTCAAATCCGGCAGTTGCTTGCGCAATAATGCCAGCGTTTCACTGAAAACGGGAAGCAGGCGGGCTGTTTCATTGCGGCGGCTGCCGGGAAGCACGCAGACCAGCGGAGCGGCGGTGGAAATGCCGTGGTGGCGGCGAAAAGCCTGGCCGTCACCACCGTTGTTGGCGGTTTCCACGACGGGATGGCCAACGAAGGTGCTGGACAGGCCCTCGGCCTCGAAATAGGGCGTTTCAAATGGCAACAGCACCATCAGGCGGTCGAACAGTTGCGCCGCCACCTTGGCCTTGCCAGGCCGCCACGCCCAGACCTGTGGCGCGACATAGTGAATGAGGGGAATCCCCTGCCCTTTTAGGCGCTTGGCGACACGGAAACAGAAATCCGGGGCATCGATGCTGAGTACCGCCGACGGCTGCCGGGTCTTGATGTCAGCGACTGTTTGGCGCAACCGGAAAAGCAGTTTCGGCACTCTTGGCAGGACCTCGGCGAGACCCATGACAGAGAGCTCGCTCATCGAAAACAGGCTTTCCAGCCCCTCCGCTTCCATCCGCGGCCCGCCGATGCCGGCAAAATCTATCCGGCCGGCGCTCTGGGTTTTGAGCGCCGCCATCAGCCGCGCCCCCAGCGCATCCCCCGAATGTTCGCCGGCAATCAGAAACAAGAGCGGCGGTGTCTTCTTCAATTTTCCTCCGCAAGCGGGACGCCGATCACGAACAGACCCGCCGCGTCGGCGGCCTTGACAAGTGCCTCGCGGTCAATCACCAGCGCGCCGCCGGCCTCTATGGCGATGCCGGCGAGGCCGGCCTTGGTCGCCGTGTCGACCGTGGAAACCCCGATGGTGGGCAGATCGGCGCGGCTTTCCTGCCCCGGTTTCTTGACCTTGATGAGAACGCCGCCGGCACTTTGGGGTTGGTTGCCGCCGTTGTACCGCCGTTCCGGTTCTCTTCCCCGCCGCCATCGGGTGACCCACGCCAGCATGGCGTCGGTTCCATCGGCGCCCTCGACGGCGATGATCCGGCCTTGCTCAACCACCGCCGCCTGCCCGATATCCTTGCCGCCGAGATCGCGCGCCGCCTTGATACCCCGCTTGATGTCCTTCAAGGCTTGTTCATCCGGGGCGTGAAGGCCATAAACGCCCGCCGCCGCCAGCACGTCGGGGAGCACGGATTGGGTGCTGATGACGCGGAAACCCTCGTCTCTTTCAAGGACCCCGACCAAGGCCGACAATAAACCGTCATCACCGATCATGGCGGTGGTGTGGGTGGTAAGAAATCGGGCCATCCATACGTCCGGCCGCAAGGAGCTCATCTTGGGCCGGCGGATACCGCCCGCCAAGACGAGCTCCTTGACCCCGGCATCCCGCAAATGTTTGACCGCCTGGCCGCCAGCGCCTAGCCGCACCCAGGCATGGGGTATATCCTTGTCGGTGACGGTTTCCGGCAAGGTCTGATCCTTGGACGCGACAACAAAAAATGGGCGCCCGGTTTGCTTGCAGGCCTCAATGATCCGTCCCGGAAGCACGCCGTTTCCGGCGATGATGCCGAGTTTAGGCGGCATTTTCCAAACCGGGCTTGCAAACGGCGCGCGATGAATGGGCGCGGATGAAATCGACGATCTCCATTACCGGTTCGTTGTCGTGAAACAATTCGGCGACGTCGTCCAGACGTTCAGCCATGGTGCCTTCCGGAGCAAACAAAAGGCGATAAGCGTTGCGCAAGGCATGGATGATTTCACGGGAAAAATTTCGACGCTTGAGGCCGATGACATTCAATCCCTGTAGGCGGGCGCGGTTGCCGATGACCAAGCCGTAGGGAATGACATCCTGCTCGACGCCCGTCATGCCGCCAACCATGGAATGACGGCCGACCCGCACGAACTGATGAATCGCCGAAAGACCGCCGATAATGGCCCACTCGCCGACGACCACGTGGCCGCCCAGAGTGGCGCTGTTGACCAAGATTGCATGATCGCCAATGTCGCAATCATGGGCGATGTGAGCGCCGACCATAAAGAGGCAGTTGTTGCCGATGCGGGTTAGCATGTTGCCCCCCTTGGTTCCCGGATGCATGGTCACGTGTTCGCGGATAATGTTGTTGCAGCCGATCTCCAGGCGCGAGGGCTCGCCTTTGTATTTCGTATCCTGGGGCCGGTGGCCGATGGAGGCGAACGGAAAAACCTTAGTGTTAGCGCCGATGGCCGTGCGGCCGTTGATAACCGAGTGCGACATGAGGGTGACGCCGTCGTCCAGGACGACCTCGGGCCCGACAATGCAATAAGGGCCGATGCAGACGTTGGAGCCGATCCCGGCTCCGGGTTCGATGATCGCCGTGGGGTGGATTTTTGTCATCTCATTCCTCGACGATCATGGCGGCAAAGGTGGCTTCGGCCATGAGGACAGCATCGACCATGGCTTTGCCCTTGAATTTCCACACATTGCCGCGTTGTTGATTTTTTTCCACGTGAACATGCACGGTGTCGCCCGGCGTTATGGGCTTGCGAAAGCGCACCTGATCCACTGACATGAAATAGACGATTGTGCCCTCGGCGTTTTTGCCCAGGGTCTCCATCACCAAAACCGCTGACGTCTGCGCCATGGCCTCGATGATCAGGACGCCCGGCATGATGGGTTGGGATGGAAAATGGCCCTGGAAAAAGGCCTCGTTAATGGAAACGTTTTTGATGCCGACGGCGTGGCTGTCGGCGACCAGACCAATCACCTTGTCAATCATCAAGAAAGGATAGCGGTGCGGGATCTTTTCCTTGATCCGGTTGATGTCAAGGGTTTTTCCTGGCGTTGATGGTGAGTTCTCTGCCATCGTCTATCCACCTTGTTTCTTGCTCATGCGTTTGATGGTGGCAACGCTCCTCAGCCACTCGCGCATCGGAACCGCTGGAAAGCCGCCCACTGTTGTCCCGGCACCAATATCGCGCGTGACGCCGCCGCGCGCCGCGATGCGGACGCCGTCGCCGACGCGCAAATGCCCTGCTAGGCCGGCTTGTCCACCCATCATAACGGAATCCCCGATCCTGGTGCTTCCGGATATTCCAACCTGGGAGACGACCACGCAATTGCGCCCAAGCCGTACGTTATGGCCAATTTGCACTAAATTATCAATTTTGCAGCCGTCGCCGATAACGGTATCGGAGGCGGCGCCGCGGTCTATGGTGGTATTGGCTCCGATCTCGACATCGTCGCCGATGCGTACCCGGCCAAGCTGCGGCACCTTGATATGTTGTTTTTTGCCAAGAGCGAAACCGAAACCATCTTGTCCGATACAAACACCGGGATGGATAATGACGCGGCTGCCGGCGATCAAATAGGACAGGCTGACAGAAGGGCCGATCCGGCAATCATCGCCCAGAACCACCCCGCCGCCGATGACGGTGTTGGCGCCGATGCGGCAGCATAGGCCGATTTCGGCGCCGGCTCCGATCACCACGCCCGCTTCAATCAGGCAGCCCTCGCCGATCACGGCCTGGTCGGAGACTGAAGCCGACGGAGCGCTGCCTGGTTCCGGTTCCAACTCCGGATAAAAGGCGTCGGCGACGCGAGCAAAGCCGTGGTAGGGCTCCTTTGTCAGCAGTAAGGCCATATGCGAAGGCGCTTTCGAGGCCAAACTGGGATCGACGAGGCAAACGCCCGCCTGGCTTTTCGTAAAGAGAGAAAGAAAGAGCCTGTTGTCGAGAAAACTGATCTCGCCGGGCCCCGCCGCATCCAAGGGAGCAATATCAGATATCATGATATCCGAGTCCGCGCCTTTGCCGAGTTCCGCCCGGGAAATTTCCGCTACCTCTTGCAAACTGAAAGGCCCAGCCACGGAAAAAAAGCGCGGATCGGGCATAACCTATTTTCCGATATCAGGAATTTTCAAGGCCGGCAATTTCTCCTCGACTTTCCTTAGGACCTCTTGGGTGATCGACAGGCCCGGAGCGACAAGAACCGTCTGCTCCTTTCTCAGGATCAGGGTCAGTTTCTTTTTCTTGGCCATCTCGGTGACGATATCCTTCAATGTCACCTCGACTTTGCGCATGGCCGTGGCCAGGGCACTGTCCAGTTTCTGTTTACGATCTTGCACCAAGCGCTGGACCTCGGCAACGCGCTGTTGGAATTTGCGGCGCTCCTCGGAAAAGGCATCGGGTGTCAGAATGGTGCGTTTTCTTGCCAGTTCCTTATCGGCGTTGCGGAGCGCCTCTTCCTCTTTCTGGATATCGGCTTGAAAGACGCTACGGAGCTTTCCAACCTGCTTGCGGATGTCCTTGACGACGGAAGCCTGACGGCGGATTTCTTCGAAATCGATGACGGCGACATTGACGTAGGAATAACTTTTCTCGGCTGCTGGTTTCTTGGCGGGCTCCTGAGCCGCCGCCGGATTTTCCGCCACCCCACACAACATGAACAGGCCAAGGATGAAAGCTGTGGCTCTCGTCAAATCCATGATCTAAAAACTCGTGCCGAAATTGACGCGGACTGTTTCGGTTTCGTCGAAACTTTCCTTGGCTACCGGAAAACCAAGATCAATCCCGAGAGGGCCGAAAGGTGACATCCAGGTAACACCGGCGCCCACCGTTACGCGTATGCTGCCGGTATCGTTGACGAAAGTTCTCGATGGTTCAAGCTGACCGGTGCTTCCGAAATCTGAAAAGATCTTTCCAGCGAGGGCAAATTCGACCGGCAGTCCGAGAGGGAATGTGAGTTCGGTGCTACCTGCGTACATCCATTCGCCGCCAAGGGCGTCATCGGTGAGGTTATCCCTGGGGCCGACTCCGGATGTTGCAAAACCACGCAAATCTTCGCCGCCCATAAAATAGCGTTCGGTAAGGTGAACGTCCTTGCCGATGCCGGCGATGTAGCCGGCCTTGCCGTCAAAGGATAGGATCCAACCGTCCACCAGAGTGAAATATTTCGCCGCCGTCACGGTGTTGCGGAAATGTCGCTTATCGCCGCCTAGACCGGCAAAGTCGTTTTCCACCCGGACGTGATAGCCCTCCGTCGGGGTGATGACGCTGTCGCGGCTATCATAGGAGGTGGTAAGCGAGACTTGTGAAAGCGACGAGTCCCCTCCCACGTCCTTGATTAATTGGGAAGCTCCGGCAGCGACGTCCGTGACTTTTGTATTTTTGGCCATGTATTTCCAATTCTGCCGCAGCCGCTCGGTAATCGGATAACCGCCCCGCAAGGCGCCGCCGGTCGTCTCGGAATCGAAGGAACTGTCGTCCTGCATGTCCTCCCTGATGTGGAACACGTCAATGCCAGCGGCAACATCGCGATCGAGAAAGTACGGTTCGGTGAAAGAAAGGTTGATCTGACTCTGACGGGTGGCGATCCTTCCCTTTAAACTCAAATCCTGGCCTTGTCCCAGCAAATTGCGTTCGTTGATGCCGAAATCAACCAAGGCGCCATTACCCGAGGAAAACCCCACACCCAAGGAAACGTCGCCGGTTGGCTTTTCTATCACTTCGACATTGACGACCGCCTTGTCCGGCGCGCTGCCCGGCACCTGTTCCACTGAGACTTTGTCGAAGAAATCAAGATTCTGAATCCGTTGCCTGGAGCGCCGTAATTTGGAGGTGTTGAATGCGTCTCCCTCGACTAGGCGGATTTCCCTGCGGATGACCTTGTCGGCAGTAGCCATATTGCCCATGATGTTGATGCGCTCGACGAAAACCCGCGGCCCTTCATTGATTTCAAAGGTCACGCTGACGGTCCGGGCTTCGCGGTCTCGGTTGATGCGTGGGCGGATGTCGATAAAAGCGTAGCCGAACGTTCCGACGGTGTGGGTCAGACGGTCAATGTCTTTTTCCAATTCTCCGGCATCGTACCAGTCACCTTTTTCGATCTCGACCGTGTCGATGATCTCTTTCTCATCGATGTTGCGCAGACGGGCGTCGACGGTAATGTCGCCAAACTGGTAGCGAACGCCCTCTTCCACTGTAAAAGTAATGAAAAAGTCCTTGCGGTCGGGCGTCAGTTCGGCAATAGCCGAGGTAACCCGAAAATCAGCATGTCCGTTCGACAAGTAGAAACGGCGCAGCAATTCCCTGTCCAGGGTCATTCGATCGACATCAAAAGTATTGTCGGAGGAGAAAAAGCGGTACCAGCGATCTTCCCGGGTCCGAATAATCTCACGTAACCGTGAATCGCTGAATTTATTATTGCCGACAAAACGAATCTTGCGGACAAAGGTTTCCTCGCCCTCGACGATTTCAAAGACCAGATCAATGCGGTTTTGAGGAAGCTGGATAACCTTCGGTTCAACCGTCGCCGCGAAATGGCCCTGTGACCGGTACAAGTCCGAAATCCGCTTAACATCGTTTTGTACTTTTGTACGGGTGTAGATAATACGTGGGCGCAGGCTTACTTCCGCATCCAGGGACTCGTCACCGATTTCCTTGTTTCCCTCGAAGGCGATCCGGTTGATAACCGGATTCTCAACCACGCTGATGACGAGAGTGTCGCCTTCTCGCCGCAAGGCTACGTCGGCGAACAGACCGGTGGCGAAAAGGGACTTAAGAGAACGGTCGATGCGCCCGGCGTCAAAGGGATCACCCTTCTGAATCAGAAGGTAGGAAATGACCGTCCCTGGCTCGATCCGTTGCGTCCCGTCGACGATGATATCGAGCACCGTATCGGAGGATTGGGCCATCGCTGAAGACGTCAGGCCCAGAACCGTTGTCAACCAGCAAAAAGCAATTATGCGAAACAAGTGCCGCAAGCATTCCCCCAATAATAAAGAGTGATCAGGTGAAGAGTTGTTTAATAAACTCGAACACCTTCAGGTATACCAAATCGTTCCACGTCGCAAAAATCATAAGGAGAAATACCAGAATCAAGCCGAAACGGAAACCGTATTCTTGCGTCTGGGGTTTTAAAGGCCGCCCGAGAAAGGCCTCAACCACATAGAAGAGCAGATATCCGCCATCCAAAACCGGGATTGGAAAAAGGTTGATGAGACCCAGATTTACGGATAGAGCCGCCAGAAAAAAGACACAGTTAATGGGGGTCTGGCACATCTGTCCTGAAAATTGAGCAATCCTGATCACCCCGCCCAGTTCATCCGTGGACCGCGACCCGGTGATCATTTCGCCAACGCTGAAGAGAATTTGCGTGGCCAGTCCGAACGATCTTTCCACCGCCATCCAGGTGGCCATAAACGGGTTCTGGCGTTCGTATTCGATCCGCTCGGGGTCCGGCATCACACCCAACAGGCCATATTCCCTTTTCGTTCCTTGATGGTCCACGAGCTTGTGGCGTGTCGGCGTCGCTTGCAAGGGCAAGTCCACGCCGTCGCGGCGGATAAGAAGATCGATGCGAACGCCCGGATTGGCCCTGACAATGCGCCGCAAGTCACTGAACCAAGCGATGGTTTGCCCATTGATGCCTAAGATGTGGTCGCCTGGCCTGAGACCGGCCTCGGATGCCGCGCTTTCCGGCTGTACTTCGCCAATGACAGCCAACGGCACTGGCAAACCGACGGTGGTGAACAAACCGGCGAGGACAATAAAAGCAAATAAAAAATTGGCAATGGGGCCGGCGGCGACGATGGCGGTGCGTTGGCTAAGCCGCTTGTTATGGAAGGAAACGGCCAGCTCCTCCGGCGTCATGGGCTGTTGATCTTCGGTGTCGCCGGCGATGTCGGCCTCACCGAACATTTTGACGTAGCCGCCCAAAGGCACGGCGCTTATTTTCCAACGCGTTCCGGTGCTGTCGTTCCAGCCATAAACTTCGGGGCCAAAGCCGATGGAGAATACTTCGACCCGTACGCCATTCAACCGGGCTAGCAAGTAATGACCCAGTTCATGAACAAACACCAGGATCGTCAGAACAACAAGAAAGACGACAATGTAATCCCAAAAAAAATCAATCATTTTAGTAACATATAATGCAACCCACACGCCCCTGCCGAAATTCCATAGCCCTACAGGAAGTCATTAAAATTAATATTTAATCAATTTTTTGGCGATGTCACGGGCTTCGTCATCGGCGTTGATGACATCGCTAAGGCTTTCCAGGCGGAACTCAGGCGCCGCTTCGAGGGCTTGCTCGACGATGCGGATGATATCGAGAAAGTCTATACGGCCGCTGAGGAAGCTCTCCACCGCGACCTCGTTGGCGGCGTTCATGATGGTCGGCGCGCCGCCACCGGCTTGCAACGCTTCACGGGCCACTCTCAGGGCCGGGAAGCGCTCCAGGTTGGGGGCTTCGAAGGTGAGAGTGCCGATTTCGGCCAGGGATAAGCGTGGCGCCGGTGTCGGCATGCGTTTCGGCCAGCCGAGGGCATAGGAGATGGGAGCGCGCATGTCGGGCGTGCCCAACTGGGCCAAGACCGAGCCATCGACGTAATCGACAAGGCTGTGGACCACCGACTGGGGATGCACAAGAATCTCGATGCGCTCTTCCGGAACGGGGAAAAGATGACGGGCCTCGATCAGCTCCAGCCCTTTGTTCATCATGGTCGCGCAATCCACCGAAATCTTGGCGCCCATGTCCCAGTTGGGGTGGGCCAAGGCCTGCTCCGGCGTCACCCGGGCCATGGCTGTGATGTCCATCTCCCGGAAGGGGCCGCCGGAGGCCGTCAATATGATGCGCGCCACTTTGTCGGGGTTGGCAAAGTCAAAGACTTGGAAAATAGCGCTATGTTCGGAATCGACTGGTAATAAGGTGCCGCCGCAGCGGGCGATCTCCTTCATCAGCACGTCGCCGGCCGAAACCAGGCATTCCTTGTTGGCCAGGCCGATAATGGCGCCGCGCTTGGCGGCCGCCATGGTCGGCTCTAGTCCAGCCATGCCGACGATGGAAGCCATCACCCATTCGGCCGGCCTGCTGGCCGCCTCGATGATCGCTTCCGCCCCCGCCGCGGCTTCAATTCCCGAGCCGGACAGGGCCTTCTTGAGATCGCGATAACAGGAGGCATCGGCGGCGGCGGCAAAACGAGCGCCCAGCCGCCGGGCTTGATCGGCCAGGAGGGCGATATTGCAGTTGGTGGTCAAGGCCTCGACCTGAAAGGTATCGAGTTGTCTTTGAACAAGGTCGATGGTATTGCCGCCAACCGATCCCGTAGAACCGAGGATGGTGACCCGGCGTGGCGCCGTTTCGGCTCGCGGTTGGGAGCGTCTTACAACCATCTCAGAATACTGCCGTCACCGGCCAGACTTATCAATGCAACAGTCAAGGCTACCGCCAAAAGCCCGTCCACCCTGTCGAGAAGGCCGCCATGGCCGGGAATGAGGGTGCCGGTGTCCTTGACGCCGCATCGGCGCTTGATCCAGGATTCGAGGAGATCCCCGGCTTGTTCCACGACGCCAAGAACGGCGCTGAACGCGCCCAGAGTTAAAATGCCGCCCTGTCCGAGAACCATCGCCGTCGCCGAACCGGTGGCGCCGGCACAGGCGACGCCGCCGATCAGGCCGGCCCAGGTTTTGTTGGGGCTTAGAGCGGGGGCAAGCTTGAGCCCGCCGATCCAGCTCCCAAAAACATATGCGCCGCAATCCGTTGCCCAAACCAGGGCGAGCAACCAGAACACCGTGCCCCGGCCGAAATCCTCGTCGGCGCGAAGCCAAATGAGCGCCAGCGCCGGCACCCCGATGTACAAAAATCCGCCGGCAAGCCAAAGGAACCGGCCGTCCGGCCGGGAAAGCCGGTCGTTACCGGCGCTGAACAAGCGGCTCCATTCCCACGCCATGATCAGGACGCCGACGGCGATAAGAATGTCGAAGTATGGCGGCCCGACATAAACAACCGCCAATACAGGCGGCGCCAGAACGGCGGCCGAGAGTAGGCGCGTTGTCAGCGCCCCCCGGCCGGCGTCAGCCACTGGATGTGCCATAACGCCGTTCACGGCGATGATATTCCCTAACGGCGTTTGTAAAGTCTTCTTTCGAGAAATCGGGCCATAAAGTATCGACGAAAATGAGTTCGGTATAAGCCATCTGCCAGAGCAGAAAATTGCTGATACGCTTCTCGCCGCTGGTCCGGATCAGCAGATCCGGGTCCGGAATATCGGCCGTGAACAAACGTTCCTTGAAGACTGTTTCGTTTATTTCCTCGGGGTTTAGCGATCCCGACCTCACTTCACCGGCAAGGCGGCGCGCCGCACGGACGATTTCAGTGCGCCCGCCATAGCTCAAGGCGACGGTCAATGTTAGGCGGTCGTTGCCGGCGGTAAGCTTTTCCGCCTTGTCGATCAGCTTGACGATATCGTGGTCCAACCGGTCGCGCTCTCCAATGATACGAAAGCGAATGCCGTTTTCGTTCAGGTAGTCGATTTCGCTGCCGAGGTAATAACGCAACAGCCCCATCAGGTCGTTAACTTCATCCTTGGGGCGTTTCCAGTTTTCCGACGAAAAGCCGTACATGGTGAGATAGGAAACTCCCATTTCAGCAGCGCATTTAATGGTCTCCTTGACTGCCTTGGCGCCTTGTTTATGGCCGGTAACACGGGGCAGACCGCGGAATTTCGCCCAACGTCCGTTGCCGTCCATGATGATGGCAATATGAACCGGCGGCGGTAGCGGATCGCTATGCAGTTGGACAGCTTTCATCATTTCAGACCTGCACTATTTCCTTTTCTTTCTTGACCAATGTTTCGTCAATCTTTTGAACGGATTCATCGGTCAGGTCTTGGATATCCTGGCCATATTCGTGGTGTTCGTCTTCGGAAATTTCGCCTTCCTTTTCCTCTTTTTTCAAGTTGTCCATGGCATGGCGGCGGACGTTGCGCACGGCAATACGTGCCTCCTCGGCATATTTAGCCGCGATCTTTGCCATTTCGGCGCGCCGCTCCTGGCTCAGTGAAGGAATGGGAACGCGCACCAACTGGCCGTCGATGGAGGGGTTGAGGCCCAAGCCTGATTCCAGGATGCTCTTCTCTACCGCCTTTGTCAGATTCTTGTCCCAAACCTGAACAGTGAGCATCTGCGGCTCCGGAACACCGATGGTGCCGACCTGATTCAAGGGCAATTCGGAGCCATAAGTGTTGATCACGAGCGGCTCCAATAGGCTTGTTGCCGCCCGTCCGGTGCGCAGGCCGGCAAACTCCTTGTGCAGGACCTCGACGGCACCGTCCATGCGCCGTTTGATGTCTTTCTTGATGGCATCGATGCTCTTTCCGACCACGTTGGGCCCTCCTTTGCGGGCAATAAAACCCTATGAAATGATGGTACAGGTGCCGTCGCCGATCACGATTTTGGCAAAAGTTCCTGGATTGTGAAGGGAAAAAACCAAAATGGGAACCTTGTTATCACGCGCCAAGGCAATGGCCGAGGCGTCCATGATCCGTAAATCCCTGGTCAGCACATCTCGATAGCTCAGGCGGTCGAAACGTTCGGCGTTTTTGGCTGTTTTCGGATCGTCGCTGTAAACGCCATCGACCTGGGTGCCCTTGAGCAGAGCCTCGCAGTCCATCTCCGCCGCTCTCAGCGCCGCCGCCGTGTCGGTGGTGAAAAAGGGGTTGCCGGTGCCGGCGGCAAAAATGACCACCCTGCCCTTTTGCAAATGGCGAAGAGCCCGGCGGCGGACATAAGGTTCGCAAAAGGCCGACATGGGGACGGCCGAAAGGACCCGTGTCTGAATTCCTTGTTTCTCGATAAAGCTTTGCATGGCGAGGGAGTTCATGACGGTCGCCAGCATCCCCATGTAATCGGCGCTGGTCCGCTCGATTGCCGAGGCGGCGGAGGAAACGCCACGGAAGATGTTGCCGCCGCCGATGACCAGGCAGATTTGAACCTTCATCTCGTGGACGTGGCGGATTTCCGTGGCAATGCGCTCGACGGTGCTGGAATCGAGGCCGAATTCCCTATCACCCATCAGCCCTTCGCCCGACAATTTTAACAGAACGCGTCGGTACTTCGGTTTCCGGGACATTGTTCTTATCCGTTAAACAGAGCGGGCGGCAATGGGGGGGGCGCTCGTGGCGGCCAGGCGTGACGGGGCTTAACAAGAACCCAAACGCTTAAGAACTTCCCCGCGCCCGTAGCTGGCGGCGGCGATCATACACCAAGGCCGGCGGCAAGGTCTTTAGGTTATTTGTTTGAATTGCCCGCAAGGCCCATGACCGGGTTCAGGCGCCAGCCGCCGACGCCACCTCGGCGGCAAAATCGGTGGATTTTTTGTCGATTCCATCGCCCAGGCAAAAACGCGTGAATCCCTTGACGGTAACCGCCGCGCCGGCCTCCTTGGCAGCCGCCGCGAGAACCTCGCCCACCTTGCTTTCCACATCGACCACATAGGTCTGATCAACAAGACAGACCTCTTCGTAGAACTTGCGCAAGCGCCCCTCGACCATCTTTTCGATGATCTCCTCCGGTTTGCCGGACTGGCGCGCTTGGTCGGCGAGGATGGCGCGTTCACGTTGCAAGGTGGTGGGGTCCAGATCGTCGCGAGATACCGCCAGCGGGCTGGACGCGGCGACATGCATGGCCAGGCCTTTGCCAAGGTCTTCGAGGGCGGCGGTTGCGCCACCCTCAAGCGCGACCAGGACACCGATCTTGCCCAGCCCCGGCGCAAGGGCATTGTGCATGTAAGAGCCGATGACGCCGGTCTCGACGGTAAGTGCCGCCGCCCGGCGCAGGGTCATGTTTTCGCCGATGGTGGCGATCATATGGGTGAGTTCCTCGGCGGCGGTTCTGCCGCTGCCAGGAAAGGCAGCGTTCATCAAGGCCTGTTCGTCGGCACCGGTGTCAAGGGCGATTTCGGCCATTGATTTTACGAATTTCTGAAAGTCCTCGTTGCGGGCGACAAAATCGGTCTCGGCATTGACCTCGATAACGGCTCCGGCCTTGCCGTTTACGGCAAGGCCGATAAGGCCCTCGGAGGCCGCCCGGCCGGCCCTCTTGGCCGCCGCCGCCAAACCTTTCTTGCGCAACCAGTCAACGGCTTCCTCCGCGTCGCCGCCGGTTTCCGTCAACGCTTTCTTGCAATCCATCATGCCGGCGCCGGTTTTGTCGCGCAGTTCCTTAACCTGGCTGGCCTTGATCTCTATCATCATAAACCTTTCTTATAGAAGAATCGTATAATCATTTGATATTTAGGATATTATAAGATGTGACCAGAGAATAGATCGGTCAAGGGTTATGCTCCTTCTGGCTTGCTGTCTGCAATTTCCATCGCCGCCTCCGGTTTATCCTTTTCGTCCTTCGCCGGCACCGATTGCCCAGATTCTGGCGCTTCTTCGGCACTGGGTTCGGCCCCATTCTCGGTAGCGTTGTCGGTTACGGGAGTCTCCGGTTTAGCGGCCACAACGGCCTCGCCCAAACCGTTCTCGGCGGCGGCCTGTTCGGGGGGGGCTTCGGGGACCGGTTCCTTGGCCTCGCCCAAACCGTTCTCGGCGGCGGCCTGTTCGGGGAGGGCTTCGGGGACCGGTTCCTCGGCTTCGCCCAAGTCGTCGCCAGTGGCGGAAACCTCTTTTTGGATGCCTTCTAGCACCGACCCGACCAGCAAATCGCAATAGAGGTCGATGGCGCGCATGGCATCGTCGTTGCCGGGAATTGGATAATCGATGCCTTTGGGATCGCTGTTTGAATCGATGACGCCGACGACGGGAATGCCCATCTTGTTGGCTTCGGCAACGGCGATGGATTCCTTATTGGTGTCGATCACGAACAGCACGTCGGGCAGATCGCCCATCTCTCTGATGCCGCCAAGGGCCTGCTCCAGTTTGTCACGCTCGCGGGTCAAGCGAAGCAATTCTTTCTTGGTCAAGCCGATCTTGGTCGACTCAATATTTTCCTCTGCTAATTTCTCATCTAAGTCACGCAATCCTTTGATCGATCTAGAAATAGTTTGCCAGTTGGTCATCATTCCGCCAAGCCAGCGGTGATTGACATAGTACTGGCCGCAACGCTTGGCGGCATCGGCGATCTTATCTCCGGCCTGGCGTTTGGTGCCGACGAAAAGTACCCGTCCGCCGCCGGCGACGATGTTACGCACCGCCGTCATCGCCCGGTACAGCATGGGCACCGTTTGTTGCAGATTGATGATATGGATGCCGTTGCGGACCCCAAACAGGTAGGGGGCCATTTTCGGGTTCCAACGCCGGGTTCTGTGCCCAAAATGGACGCCAGCCTCCAAGAGCTGGCGCATGGTAAAGGTGGGAAATGCCATCGTCTGGTTTCCTTTTCCGGTTGTTCCTCCGCGGGCACCATCCGGTTATAGGCACCGGACACCGGAGCGAACAAAGGCGAAAGTGCGCCAATGGCCGCAAACCCGCGTGTGAAATGAAGGCGAGTTGATATAGATGAAAACAGCGGAATGCAAGGAGATAAAGGCAAGCAAGCATCGAAACCGACACTTTGCCGGCCGCCTGGTGGCTAACAATAACCGCCGTCAGCGCAGATCTCCGCCGCCGCAAGCGTCCTCAGCAGGCTAGCGAGAAAACCGCATTCCAAGGACGAACGGTAGGGCAAGGCCGCCAAGCTGTCCTCGGTAAATTTTTATGATTTTGCTTCTTTTTATAGCCAAACCGACCGTCCAGTATTGATTAAAAAATATATTTAAATACAGTGTTCTATTGCTTACCCTGGCTTTGCCAGGCCGGGGGTGTCAACTGGAAATCTATATTTCCCTGACCCCGACGACGCCGTGAATGTTTCCGACCTTGAGCAGCAGCGGCGCCGTAATGGCGTAACCGCCGGGTAAATTGATTTCTGCCTCCGAACCGTCGTCCAAGCGCGTGATCAGCTTGACATCCCCTTCTCCCCTGCCCTCGCCGGCGAGGATTTTGTTGAGCGGCCGCAACGGCGCGGCGGAATCTATGATCACTTTCATTCCCGGTGCTGTTTTCGCCACCACCCGGTCAAGCGGCTCCATGGATTGCGCCGTAAACCTGACCGTCTCCCCCTCGAATTGCGCGTTGGTCTTGAGAAACAGCAATTCACCCGCTTCCAGATATTGCCGGGCGGTGTTGAGCAGTTCGGAAAAAACGATAACTTCGAACTGGCCGGTGATGTCGGAAAGCTGCACGAAGGCATAACGGTTGCCTTTGCTTGAAGTGCGTTCTTTTTTGCCGATAACCGTTCCCGCCATGGCGACGGGAGCGGAAACGCCGGCCTCCAGGATTTCCGCATAATGCTTAACTTCCAGCCTTCGCAGACTGTTGGCGTAAGCATCCAGGGGATGGGCGGAAAAGTAAAATCCCATGGCGTCGAATTCCTGGCGGAGTCGTTCCAGGGGCGTCCAGTCGGCGGTTTCGGGAAGCGAGAAAGCCGAAACGGTGATGTCGCCGCCGCCAAAAAGGCCGATCTGCCTGCTTTCCCTCTCGCTGGTCGCGGCGCTGGCATGGCTGAGGAGAACATCGACACCTTCGAACAGCTGTTGGCGGTTGCCGTTCAGGGCATCGAAGGCGCCCGCCCGGATGAGGCTTTCCAATTGACGTTTGTTGATGGTGTGGACGTCTATCCGGCGGCAGAAATCCGGCAGGTCCCGGAAGGGGCCGTCCGTGGCGCGTTGGCGCGCCATCGAATCCATAGCCGCCTTGCCGACGTTTTTGATGGCGGCCAGGGCATAGCGGATGCCGCTGGTCGCGGCGGTGTTCGCTCCGCCTGCTATTTCTGTTGCCGTCCCTACCGTAAAGGTCGTGCCCGAGGCGTTGATGTCGGGCGGCAACATGGCGATGCCCAAGCGCCGCAACTCCTGGCGGTAGACGTTGAGCTTGTCGGTGTTGTCCATATCAAAGGTCATCGAAGCGGCCAGGAACTCAACCGGATAGTTGGCCTTCATGTAAGCGGTCTGATAGGCGACGAGAGCGTAAGCCGCAGCATGCGATTTATTGAAACCGTAGCCGGCGAACTTAGCCACCTGCTCGAAAATTCCCGCCGCCTTGGATTCGGGCACGCCCTTACTTACGGCGCCGTCAACAAAGGCATGACGCTGCTGGTTCATTTCCTTTTTTATCTTTTTGCCCATCGCCCGGCGTAAGAGATCGGCATTGCCAAGCGAAAAACCGGCTAGCTCTTGGGCGATCTGCATGACTTGTTCCTGATAGATCATGATGCCGAAGGTTTCCTTGAGGATCCCTTCCAGGGTCGGATATAGGTAGTCGATCGTCTCTTCGCCGTGCTTGCGCTTGATGTAGCTGGGGATGTTGTCCATCGGGCCGGGACGGTAAAGGGCGACGACGGCGATGATGTCCTCAAAGGTGTCGGGCTTGAGTTTCTTCAACACGTCGCGCATGCCGGAGCTTTCCAACTGGAAGACCCCTGTCGTCTCCCCGCACCCAAGTATCTTGAAAGTGTCCTGGTCATCCAACGGAATGGCGGCGAGATCGATTGCCTCGCCCCGCTTGGTGGCCAATTCGGCGGCCTTGGCAAGCACGCTCAGGGTTTTCAGGCCGAGAAAATCAAATTTAACCAGCCCCGCCTGCTCGACGTACTTCATGCTGAACCCGGTCACCAGCATGTCGGATTTTGGATCTCGGTAGAGCGGGATCAGTTCATCCAAGGGCCGGTGGCCGATGACGATGCCGGCGGCGTGGGTCGAAGCGTGGCGGTAGAGCCCCTCTAGACGCCGCGCAATTCCGAAAAGACAGGAAACAATCTCGTCTTCATTGGACATTTGGCTGAGTTGTGGCTCGCCGGCAATGGCCTGATCGAGGGTTGTCGGCTTGGCCGGGTTATTGGGCACCAGCTTGCAGATACGGTCGACCTGGAGATAGGGCAACTCCATGACCCGGCCGACGTCGCGAAGCACTGCCCGGGCCTGGAGTTTTCCGAAAGTAATGATCTGGGCGACGTGATGGCGGCCATATTTTTTCTGTACGTAACGGATGACCTCGTCGCGGCGCTCCTGGCAGAAGTCAATGTCGAAGTCGGGCATGGACACCCGATCAGGATTGAGAAAACGCTCGAACAGCAAACCCCAGCGCAAGGGGTCCAGATCGGTGATGGTCAACGCCCAGGCGACGACCGAACCGGCCCCGGAGCCGAGTCCCGGCCCGACGGGGATGTCCTGATCCTGAGCCCAGCGGATGAAGTCGGCGACGATGAGGAAATAGCCGCAATATTCCATGTTGGCAATGACCTCCAACTCGTATTCCAGCCGTTCACGGTACGGTCGGCTCGCCCGCTGCTGATCCGCGGCCGTCATCTCCGGGCACAAAACCCGTGTTTGCAACCGCGCCTCAAGGCCCTTTTCGGCTTGGGCGTAAAGTTCCTCTTTCTCGCCCAGCCCAGTATTGCAATGGTAAGGCGGCAGAATGGGTTTGGTCGGTTCAACCATGAAGGCGCAACGCCTGGCAATGATGAGAGTGTTGTCCACTGCTTCCGGCAAGTCGGCGAACAAGGCGCGCATCTCGGCGGCCGTTTTCAGATAGTGCTCCGGGGTCAGCTTGCGGCGGTCGGTTTGCGAGATATAGGCCTTCTCGGCGATGCAGATCAGGGCATCGTGGGCCTCGAACATGTCGGCGGTGGAGAAAAAGGCTTCGTTGGTCGCGACCAGGGGCAGATCGTGCTTGTAGGCCAAGGCCAGCAACATCGGCTCGATCCGTTTTTCGACGTCAAGGCCGTGGCGCATCAGTTCGACGTACAAGCGTCCCGGATAGATGTCGCGTAAACGCAAAAGCACCGCTTCCGCCGCTTCCTCCTGCCCCTCGGCAAGCAAGCGGCCAATTGGCCCGGCCGCCCCGCCGGTCAGCGCGATAAGGCCTTCGCCATGGCCTTCAAGGTTATCTAGGTACACTTGTGCCGCCGCGTCGGCATCGGTTTTCAGATAAGCAAGAGCAAGTAATTTCAATAGATTGAGATAGCCTTCCCGGTTCTGAACCAGGAGCAAAAAGCTATCGCTTCGGGACGCGGAGCGGGCCCGGTTTGCTCCCTTTTCCTCGCTACTGATGCTCAACTGGCAACCGATGATCGGCTGGATTCCGGCACAAGTGCAGGCTTGCGAGAACTCGATCGCTCCGAAAAGATTGTTGCTGTCGGTCATCGCCACCGCCGGCATGCGCTCATCCCGGCAGCGCGCCGCCAGCTCCTCGATGCGGACCGCCCCTTCGGAAAGGGAATAGGCGGTGTGGACTCGAAGGTGAACAAAGTGGGCGTGCGGCATGACGGGGCTAGGATTCCATAGCCGGCGTCTAAAGTCATCAAGACGTGGAAGCCGTCATCGGGTTATCCACAAGAAAATGGAATCGATCCCGGACAGCCGGGTCCCTACTCCTTAACTAGCACACCGTTGTCGAGCCGGATGGTGCGGTCCATCCGCGCCGCCAGATCGGCATTGTGGGTGGCGATCAAGGCGGCGAGATCCGCCCCGCGGACCAGTTCCAGCAATACCTGAAAAACCCCCGTGGCAGTATCCGGGTCGAGATTGCCGGTCGGCTCGTCGGCAAGCAACAGCTTTGGCGCGTTGGCCAATGCCCGGCCGATAGCGACGCGCTGTTGTTCGCCGCCAGACAGTCCACCGGGGCGATGGCTGTCTCGTTCGGCGAGGCCCAGGCAGTCCAATAGCTCCTTGGCCCTGGCGTGGGCCTTGCGGCGTCCGAGACCAGCGATGATCGGCGGGATAGTGATATTTTCGATGGCTGAGAATTCAGGCAAAAGATGGTGGTACTGGTAAACGAAGCCGATGTTGTGGCGTCTGAGCCGGGTGCGGTCATCGTCGTTCAAGCCATTGCAGGTTTCGCCGCAGATCGATATTTCGCCCGAATCCGGCTTTTCCAGGAGCCCGGCAATATGCAGCAGGGTTGTCTTGCCGGCCCCCGATGGCCCGACAAGGGCGACGATCTCGCCGGCCTTGAGATTAAGATCAATACCGCGCAGCACCTCTAATTTTGTCCGCCCCTGGCAGAAGGAACGATGCACGCCACCCAGTTCGAGCACGGTCTCCCCCAGCATCGGCTCTTCCGCCTCACTCATACCTCAGCGCTTCCGCTGGATCGAGGCGGGCCGCCCTCCACGACGGATAGAGGGTGGCTAGAAACGACAGTCCCAGGCCCATAAGGACCACCACCATCACCTCCTTGGGGTCGACGACCGCGGGTAGTTGGGAGAGGAAATAAATTTCAGCGGCGAACAGCTCGCTGCCGGTCAAGGTCTGAATCCACTGGCGTATGGTTTCGATGTTGTCGGTGAAAGCGAGCCCCAGGCCGAACCCGGCGATGGTGCCGATGATGCCGACGCTGGCCCCAGAGAGAAAAAAGATGCGCATGATCATGCCCTGCGTTGCCCCCATGGTGCGGAGGATGGCGATGTCCTTGCCCTTGTCCTTAACCAGCATGATCATCGATGAGATGATGTTGAAAGCGGCGACGACGATGATCAGGGTGAGAATCAGGAACATGACGTTGCGTTCCACCTGAATGGCGTTGAAAAAGCTGGAATTGGCCTGCTGCCAATCGTGGATGCGCCCTTTGCCGCCGGTCGCCGCCATGATCTTCCGGCCGACTTGCCGTGCATGGTCGGGGTCGTCGATGAAAATCTCCAGATTGGTGACCGCTCCGGGCAGCCGGAAATAGACTTGTGCTGTCTTCAAGGGCATGAAAATAAAGCTGGAATCGTATTCGTGCATGCCCACTTCGAAGGTCCCGGCGAGGCGGTAGGCGCGCATCCTGGGCACCGTTCCGAAAGCAGTGACGTTACCTTTCGGCGAGATCAAGGTGATCTGATCTCCGACGACAAGGCCAAGCCGGGACGCCAATCGGTTGCCGATGAGAACCCGATCGTCCTTGAACTCGGCAAGTGAGCCGGAATGAATATTTTCGGCAACGAGGGCGCGCCGGACTAGGTCCCGGGGCCTGATGCCGCGCACCACGGCGCCTTTGGCGACGCCGCGGGCGGTCGCCATAACCTGACCCTCAACGATGGGCGTGACGGCAACGACGTCGGCAATCTTGCGCGCCTTTTCGGCTAGTGGATCGTAGCCGGTGAGTTCGTAGTTCTGACCATAAATGCTCAAATGCCCGTTGAGGCCGAGGATGCGGGTCAGCAGTTCCTGGCGAAAACCGTTCATCACCGACATGACGATGATCAGCGTTGCTACTCCCAAGGCGATGCCGATCAGGGAAAACCAGGCAATGACGGAAATAAAACCCTCCTGCCGTCGGGCCCTGAGATAGCGCATGGCGACCATCCATTCGAATACCGAAAACATTTTTTTAGAATTCTTCCTTCCGCTTAGGATTCCGTCAGCTTGGCGAGGGCCGAATCGATGGAAAGCTCCTCTTTGCCGCCGCTCCGCCGGTTCTTTAACTCGACGGCGCCGATTTTGAGGCCTCTCGGCCCGACCACCACCTGCCAGGGCAGGCCAATCAGGTCCATTTCGGCAAACTTCACGCCGGCCCGCTCGGTGCGGTCATCGTAAAGGACCTCGATGCCGCCGTCCCGCAGTTTCTGGTAGAGCCCATCACCGGCGGCTGCGCAGGCCGCGTCGTCCGGTTTCAGGTTGATTAGCCCAACCCGGAAAGGGGCGACTGATTGTGGCCAGATAATGCCACGCTCGTCATGGGAGGCTTCGATGATGGCGCCGACGAGGCGTGAAACGCCGATACCATACGATCCCATCTCGATGGCGATTTCCTTGCCGTCAGGCCCCGTCACCGTTGCCCCCATGGCCCGGGAATACTTGTCACCGAAATAGAAAATATGGCCGACTTCGATGCCGCGGCTAACGACCAGGTCGGTGCCCAGAGATTTCTCGATATCGGGGTCGCGTTCGTCATCGGTGGCGGCGTATTTGGCGGTGAAGCGGTCGATGACGGGTTGCAAATCGCCCCCGTAGTTGATCTCGGAACCGGCCCAGTCCATGTCAATGAAATCCTTATGGCAGCCCACCTCGCTCTCGCCAGTGTCGGCGAGGATGACGAATTCATGGCTCATGTTGCCGCCGATGGGACCGCTTTCGGCGCGCATGGGTATGGCTTTCAGGCCCATGCGCCCGAAGGTGCGAAGGTAAGAAACGAACATCTTATTGTAAGAACGCCTGGCGCCTTCCATGTCGATATCGAAGGAATAGGCGTCTTTCATCAGGAACTCGCGGCCGCGCATCACCCCGAAACGGGGACGGACCTCGTCGCGAAACTTCCATTGGATATGGTAGAGCAGTTTCGGCAGATCCTTATAACTGCAAATGGTTTCCCGAAAGATTTCGGTGATCTGCTCTTCGTTGGTGGGGCCGTAAAGCATGTCGCGGCCGTGGCGGTCGGTGATGCGCAGCATTTCGGGGCCGTAGGCGTCGTAACGGCCGCTTTGGCGCCACAGGTTCCCCGGTTGAATGGTTGGCATCAGCATTTCCTGGCATCCAAGTGCGTCCTGTTCCTGGCGCGTGATCCGCTCGATTTTCTTGAGCGCGCGCAATCCCAAGGGCAGCCATGAATAGATGCCGACGCTGGATTGCCTGATCAGGCCGGCGCGCAGCATCAGGCGATGGGAGACGATTCGCGCTTCCGACGGCGTCTCCCTCAAGGTCGGAAGGAAGTACTGTGACAGGCGCATTAGGGAGACTCGGAATTAATGGTGCTTGGGCGGTCAGACTCTAAGCGATGGTTGGCGTCGTTTCAATGATACGAATGTGGGGGCGAACCATCTCATCTTGTTCAGCAATTTGGTGCATTTGGCGGCAACTCCCACCTTAAAAGCATACGCCTTTCACATGCTCCCCTTACACGGGCGGTCACATATTGAGGGCCTTATGCTGCCGGACGTGATTGTACTGTCTGAGCCATCCGTTGATGACGACCTGCGTCCGCTTTGCCCCCCCCCCCCGCTCCAGGGGGGTTTTTCTTTATGATGGCCCAGTGTACCGTCACACCGTGTTGGCTTGGCTGAAATGGATTGGCACCCAAGCCTTGTCCTTACCGCAAGAGCCCATGCACGTTGCCACGGTCCTTTTGCGGTTTCCGACACGGAGTTATGTGGGAGGCGTACTTGGACTTGCAGTCTACCGTTGAGCTGTCTTTGCCATAGGTGCGGACGCGTTGCCCCATGTATTGCATGATGTCTCGGGGGCGAGTTGGAAGCATTTTCCGGCATGCCGGAGAATGCTTCTGTGTGGAAAACAATGGGCATGGCAGCGAAGCTGAAAGCGAATAAGATCAATCGCATTGTCGCGACACCTACTTCAATAAGCACCTTCTGTCGAAGCCCGGGAAAAGTCCGGATCGGCATATATTATACCATGTTTGCCGGTTCAAGTATTGGCAACTTCAGCATATACTGGTGTATCTACTAGTAGATATATTAAAAAGTCGCTTGAGCCAGGTCCTAATCTTAGGGCAGGCCAAATATACTGAAATTATTTATTCTTATATATTTCTTGGTTAACCCGCATCCAAGGTGGATTGAGTCTGGCGATACGGGGATAGACTGGGCAGCTTTGCCGGTGCGCGCCCGGTAGATAGCCGTTACACATCAAGAATTCACCAACGACTTCCGGGCCCATGAACTTGAAGGCGCCGCGGAACAGCTTGGTCCACTCCGCCCTATTCAGCGGATGGTGACGGGCCAGCCAATGGCTGAAACCGCCGTTGCTTTTTCTCAACTGCTGGATGCGCCGCGCATTCTCGATTATCGCCGCAACCTTCAACCGGTTGCGGATAATACCTTGATCAGCAAGCAGGCGGGCGGTGTCGGCGTCGCTGTATGCGGCTACATTATCGACGTCGAAGCCGCCGAAAGCGGCAACGGTGGTTGGCCGTTTCCTGAGCACGATGTCCCAGGAAAGGCCCGGCTGAAAGATCTCCAGGGCAAGGATTTCGAACAATGCTGTTTCATCGCCGCAGGGAAACCCGTACTCGCTGTTGTGATAGGTCTCGTGGACGGGATTGCCGGGAGCAAAGTCGCAATACCAAGACATCTATCTTATAGTTGTAAGGTTACCAGGCCAGCCTCGACGGCCATCCTGAAACCCAGCCAGCAGATACCGGCGAGCACCGAGTTGATGGCCAACTTGAGGAGAATACGCGGATTTTCCGGGGCGCTGGAGGCATGCCCCTTTTTGATATCCTCTTCGCCTACCGGGCTCACCCCCCAAGGCAAGACCAGGAAGATGGTGAGACAAAAAATGACAACGTAGACCATTATACCGCCAGACCAGCTCATAATCTAGATCTCCCCGAGTTCGATGAGAGTACCAGAAAAGTCCTTGGGGTGAAGAAAAAGCACCGGCTTGCCATGGGCGCTGCTATCGCCACGTGGCTGGGTCTGCCGATCATCGCAACAATCCTTTCCGTCTTACCAGCCCAAAGATGGATACTTTCTCAAAGGCGAACCAAATGCACCGTCGTTACCGGTTTCTTGCCGAAATCCTGGCGGAAAGCGCGGCGCACGGCTATGCGCACGGTTTCTTGCATCTTTTCATCGTTTCGACGGTCTTTCGCCGGCATTTCGGCAATGGCTTCGTGGATGGCCTTGGCGGCTAAATCATCAGGTTCCGCTTCGCCGCTATTGGCTACCCCAATGACTGAAATTCGCGGCTCCTCCGACAGCTTGCCGGTGCCGTTCAGCACCAAGGTGATCATCGCCGATCCGTTGTAAAGAATCTGCCGGCGGCGCGTCGGTTCACTACCCACGGCCACGAGGCGGTTGCCATCGACGGCAAGCCGGCCTGTGGGCACGTGATCGACGATGCCGGCGGGCCCGGGTCCAAGGCGCAGCACGGTGCCGTTTTCGGCAACGAAGCAATCATCCACCTGGCAGCCTTCGGCAAGTCGCGCGTTTGCCGCCAAGTGCCGGACCTCGCCGTGAACGGGAACGGCGATCCCGGGGCGGGTGAGCTGATACATGCGGATGAGTTCCTGGCGGTTGGGATGGCCGGAGACGTGAACGAAATGGTCCCTCTCGGTTATCACCTCTATGTCGCGACGGATGAATTGGTCGTGGACCCGCCCAATGGCGGTTTCATTGCCGGGAATGATGCGTGACGAAAAGACCACCCAATCCCCCTCCTCCAGCTCGACGTTGGGGTGATTGCCGGCGGCGATCCGGGCCAGCGCTGCTCTCGGTTCGCCTTGGCTGCCGGTACAGATGATCAGGAATTTGTCCTTGGGCAGGTATCCCGCCTCTTCCTCCTCGACAAAGGCCGGGGTATCGTCGAGATAGCCGTTCTCCCGCGCCAGCGAGGCAAAACGCTTCAACGAGCGGCCGGTAATGACCACGTCGCGGCCGTTGGCTCTGGCGGCGCCGGCAATGGTTTTCAGCCGCGCCACATTGGATGCGAAACAAGTAACCGCCACCCGCTTGGCGCAATTACCGATCAGTTCCGTCAAGCTGCCCAATAGCTCGGCCTCCGAGCCCGCTTCGTCGGCGGCGAACACGTTGGTGGAGTCGCAGATGATGGCCAGCACGCCTTCATCGCCAAGCCGGCGCAACGGTTCCTCGTCGGCCGCCGGTCCGATCACCGGGTCGGGGTCGAACTTCCAGTCTCCCGTATGCAACACCGTTCCCGCCGGGGTGCGGATGGTGATGGCATTGGGCTCGGGAATGGAATGGGGGAGCGCAACCAACTCTAGGTCAAAAGGTCCGACCAGGAAACGTCCGTTCAAGGGTACCTCAGTGAGCTTCGCATTCAGCTTGACCCCCGCCTCGTCGAGCTTGCGGCGAAGCACGGAGGCGGTGAAACGGGTCGTGAAAATAGGGCATTCAAAGCGTTGCCAGAGATAAGGCACGGCGCCGATATGATCCTCGTGGGCATGGGTGAGAACCAGCCCGTCCAGGCGCTCGCGCCGCTCCTCGATGAAAGCGGGGTCGGGCATGATCACGTCAATCCCCGGCATGCTGTCGTCGCCGAAGGCGATGCCCAGATCGATCATCATCCAGCGGTGGCCGCCGGCGGGCCCGAAACCGTAAAGGTTGAGGTTCATGCCGAACTCTCCGGCGCCGCCCAAAGGGACGAATAGCAATTCTTCTTTGCTCATTTTGTCAAATGCGGTGATTGCGGCGGTGGATGGCGAGCAGCCCTTTCAGCGTCAGATCGGAATCGGAACACTGGATGCTGTTCGTGGACTGGGCAAATAGCGGCGCCAGGCCGCCCGCGGCGATGACCTTCATTTCAGCTCCGAATTCGTCGCAAATGCGCCCGATCAGTCCCTCGATCATGCTGATGTAACCCCAGAACATACCTGATTGCATAGCCTCGATGGTGCTTTTGCCGATTACTTTTTCGGGCCGGCCGATGGCGACGCGGGGCAACTGGGCGGCCGCCATATGCAGGGCTTCCAAGGACAGATTAATGCCTGGCGCGATGATTCCGCCACAATAGTTGCCGTCGCCGTCGATTATGTCGAAGGTGGCGGCGGTGCCGAAATCGACGACGATAAGCGGACCTTTGTAATGTTCATGGGCGCCGACGGCGTTGGCCAAACGGTCGGCGCCGACATCTTCCGGCCGCTTGACCAGGATCTGGAGGCCGAGTTCCACCGCTTCGTCACCGAGCACCATGGGGTCGCAATCGAAATATTTACGGCACAAGGTCTTGAGGTTGAAAAGTGCGGCCGGCACCACGGTGGCGATAATCGAGGCCGAGATTTCGCCGCCTTCGATGCCGTCCAGGCGCATCAACTGCGTCAGCCAGACACCAAATTCATCTGCCGTGCGTTCGGTTTCGGTCGAGAACCGCCATTGGCCGCGAATGTCTCCGCTCTCGTCGAAGAGGGCGAAAACGATATTGGTGTTGCCAGAATCGATTGCCAGCAGCATTTCTCACCTTGGCTTTGCCGGTGGCGACGGCGGTTCGGTCGGGAACACGTCGCCGACGGTGATCCGCCGCTCCCGGCCGTCCTGATTAAGGATCAGGGCACCATCGGCGTCCACTCCTTTAAAGATACCATGTAGGGTTTCTCGCTCAAGCCGCACTTTTAGCTGGCCGCCCAGGCTCTCGGCCCGTTGTAGCCAGGCTCCGCGGATCGGCGCGAAGCCAAGATTCCGCCAAGTCACAAATCCGGCCAGGAAACGCAGGCAAAATGACTCCAGCAAAGAGGCAACGGTGACCTTTCCGGCCCCTTCCGAGGTTAGGGAAGTGGCCGGAAAACGGGTTCGGGAAGGATGGTGGCGGATGTTGATGCCGACACCGATCACCAGCCAGTCCACGTTCACATCGTCGGCGGCCGACGATTCCAGCAGGATCCCGGCGACTTTGCGGCCCTCGACCAAAACGTCGTTTGGCCATTTGCAGGTGACAAAGGTGCCGCTCGGCAAAACCGCCGCCACTGATTCCGCGACGCTGTTGGCGGTGACAAATCCCAGTTGCATGGCAGTGGCGGCCGGCACGCCGGGCCTGAGCAAGAGTGAACAATAAAGGTTGCCCGGCTTTGAGACCCATGATCTGCCGCGCCGGCCCTTGCCGGCGGTCTGCTCCTTGGCCCGGATCACGGTGATTTCCCCGGCCTCTCCCTGCCGGCTGGATGGGCCTTTGTTTGCCGAGGCGACGGCGCCCAAACGCTTGGCTTCTTCGTTGGTGCTGTCGATGCTGTCGTATAAGAGCTGCCGGAACGGACCAGGCAGATGCAGGGATTCGCCCATCCCTTAAAAAATGGTGGCCGAGGCGGCGGCGGCGGCGGTAAGAATGGGTGCCGGATAAATGAAGAAAAAGGTGATGACCAAACAGCTTGTCAGCAAAACGGCGGCGATTTCCCAGCCGATCGGCTGGTTCAGAGGCTCGCCCGGTTGCTCGAAGTACATAATCTTGATGATCCTCAAATAATAGAAAGCGGCGACGACGCTGGCGAGAACGCCGATGATGGCAAGCGCGTAAAGCTCTGCCTCGATGGCGGCAAAAAAGATATAGAGCTTGCCGAAGAAACCGGCCAGGGGCGGAATGCCGGCCATGGAGAACATGAAGATGGCCATGGCCAGGGCCACCATCGGGTGTGTCCTGGATAAACCGGCAAGATCGTCGATGCTTTCCAGCATGCGATCTCCTCGGCGCATGCAAAGGATGCAGGCAAAGACGCCCAGGTTCATGAACAGGTAAATGGCCATATAGATCATGATGCCTTGAACACCGGCTTGCGTGCCCGCCGCCAGCCCGATTAGCGCGTAGCCGACATGGCCGATGGAGCTATAGGCCATCATGCGCTTGATATTCCTTTGGTTGACGGCGGCAAAGGCGCCCAGAACCATGGAGGCGATGGACAGGAAGACGACGATCTGCTGCCACTGATCGACCAATTCCCCGAAGGGGCCGATCATGATCCGGACGAGCAAGGCCAGGGCGGCGATCTTCGGGGCCACCGAGAAGAGGGCGGTGACCGGAGTCGGCGCCCCTTCGTAAACATCCGGGGTCCACATATGGAACGGCACGGCCGAGACCTTGAAAGCCATGCCGGCAAGGATAAAGACGAGCCCGACGATCACGCCGAGAGCTGGCCTGCCCCCTTCGCTGGCCTGGAAAACCGCCGCCAGGAGGTCGAAATTGGTGGTCCCGGCAAACCCGTAAACCAAGGAAGAGCCGTAGAGAAGCATCCCCGAGGCAAGGGCTCCCAAAACGAAATACTTGAGCCCGGCCTCCGTCGAACGGATGTCATCGCGCTGAAAAGCGGCGATCACATAAAGCGACAGGCTTTGAATTTCGAGGCCCAGATAAAGGGAAATGAGATCATTGGCCGAGATCATCACCATCATGCCGGTGGTCGCCAGGAGAACCAGAACCGTGTACTCGAACTTGGCGATGCCATGATGTTCCAGGTAGGCCGGGGAAATGATAATGGCTATGGCTGTCCCAGTCAGCACCAGTACTTTGAAAAAGACGGCGAAATAATCGCTGATGAACAGGCCGTTGAAGCCGATCAGGCGCCCGCCGGCAACGGTCGATAGCAGCAGAAGGGCGAGAATCAGGGTGATCACGCCCAAATACGATATCCATCGTGCCGTTTTCGCTCTTGCGCCGCCGTCCCCTTTCCCTTGAAAGACGCCCAGCATGAGAAGCGCCATGGCAACCGTGACCATGAAGATTTCCGGAAGGGCGGGAACCAGGTTGGGGACTTCCGCGATCGGCATGACTTCCTCCTTGAAGCCCTTCTATCGCACCGCTAGAACGCCGCCGCCGGCGGCTTTGGCGACATTGACCTGTTCAATCAGGTGGTTGACCGAAACGTGCATGACGTCCAGGAACGGTAGCGGGTAGATGCCCATCCAAAAAACCAGGATCAACAACGGCGCGAAAACGGCGATCTCGCGTGGGCTCAGGTCAAGAATTTTTTTTAGGGAATCCTTGCTCAGTTTGCCGAAAATAACTCGCCGGTAGAGGTAGAGCATATAAACGGCGCCGAGAATTACCCCCGTGGCGGTCAGCGCCGCTACCCACGTATTGACCTGGAATATACCGACCAGGACCAGGAACTCGCCGATGAAACCGCCGGTTCCCGGCAGCCCCACCGAGGCCATCATGAAGATCATGAAAGTCAAGGCATAGGCCGGCATGCGATGAACCAGGCCGCCGTAAGTTTCGATATCGCGCGAATGCGTGCGGTCGTAGACCACGCCAACGATAAGGAACAGCGCCGCCGATACGATGCCGTGCCCTAACATTATGTATATGGCCCCTTCGATTCCCTGCACTGTTAGGGTAAAGATGCCGACGGTGACAAACCCCATATGGGCCACCGAGGAATAGGCGATCAGTTTTTTCATATCCTCCTGGGCCAGCGCTACCAGCGAGGTGTAGATAATGGCAATGATGCTCAAGGCAAAAATCAACGGCGTAAACAATACCGTTGCGTCCGGGAACATGGGCAGCGAGAAGCGAAGGAATCCATAGCCCCCGAACTTTAACAGCACGCCGGCCAAAATCACCGAGCCAGCCGTCGGCGCCTCCACATGGGCATCGGGCAACCAAGTATGCACCGGCCACATGGGAACCTTGACCGCGAACGAGGCGAAAAAGGCCAACCACAGCCAATATTGCAGGGTCACCGGGAAACGCATTTCCATCAGGGCCGGGATGTCGGTGCTGCCGGCGAAGGAATAGATGGCCAGGATGGCGAGCAGCATCAGCACCGATCCGGCCAAGGTAAATAGGAAAAATTTAAACGCTGCGTAGACCTTGTTGGGCCCGCCCCAGACGCCGATGATCAGGAACATCGGGATCAGCACACCTTCGAAGAAAACATAGAAAACAACCATATCAAGGGCCGAAAACATGCCGACCATCATCGCTTCCATGACCAGGAAAGAGATCATGTATTCCTTGATCCGTTCGGTGATTGATTGCCAACTGGCAAGTACGCAAATTGGCGTCAACAAAGTGGTCAGCAGGACAAACAGCATGGAAATGCCGTCGACCCCTAAATGGTAGGAAACATTCAAGCCGGGCATCCATTCGGCTTGCTCCTCGAACTGGAAGGCGGCGCTTGATGTATCGAAATTGAACCATAGGAAAAGCGACAGAACGAAGGTGGTCAACGAAGTCAACAACGCTACGTTGCGGGCATTGAGGGCCACTACTTCCTTCTCGCCGCGAACGGTGAGGACAAAACCGGCGCCGACCAGGGGCAGGAAGGTGATCAGCGAAAGGATGGGAAATTGAATCATTTCCGCTTCAACCCACCAGAGAGAACAAGTACCAGGTGATCAGAACGGTGATGCCGGTCAGCATGGCGAAGGCGTAATGGTAAATATAGCCGCTCTGCAACCGCCCCGCCCGGCGCGCCAAGCTGAGAGTTGCCGTCGCCAAGCCGTTGGGCCCAACGCCGTCGATCAAGGTCCCGTCGCCAATTTTCCAGAAATTCCGCCCAAGGTAGAAGGCCGGCCGGACAAACAGAAAATCATAGATTTCGTCGAAGTACCATTTGTTGAGCAAGAATCGGTGGAGGAACTGGAAACGCTTCGCCAAAATCCCCGGCAGCCCGGGCAAAAACATATACATCGTATAAGCCATGCCGATGCCGGCGAGCCCGACGGCCAGGGGTAGGTACTTCACCCATCCGGGCACATGGTGGGCGTTCTCCAGGGCCTGATGGACCGGCAGGATCAAGATGGAATTTTCCCAGAAAGCCGCCGCGTCGCCGCCGACGAAGGGCTCGACGCCGATATAGCCGGCGAAAATGGCGCCGGTGGCGAGCAAAAGAAGCGGCACCAGCATCACTTTCGGGCTTTCGTGGACATGGGCCAACACCCTTTCGTCGGCGCGCGAGGTGCCATGGAAAGTCATCAGCAACAGCCGCCAGCTATAAAACGCGGTCAGGAAAGCCGCCGCTATACCCATCCAGAAGGCATATCCACCGACGCCTGAATGGGCGGCGTAAGCCGCCTCGAGCACGATGTCCTTGGAATAGTAGCCGGCAAACGGCCAGATGCCGGCCAGGGAGAGGGAACCGGCCCACATGACGGCATAGGTGACGGGGATTGTTTTCCACAAGCCGCCCATCTTGCGCATGTCCTGTTCGTCCGACATGGCATGGATCACCGAGCCGGCGCCCAAAAATAGCAAGGCCTTGAAATAGGCATGCGTCGTGAGATGGAAGATGCCCGCCGAATAGGCCGAAACCCCGCAGGCGAAGAACATGTAACCAAGCTGGCTGCATGTGGAATAGGCGATCACCCGTTTGATATCGTTTTGCACGCAAGCGATGGTGGCGGCGAAGATGGCGGTGGAGGCACCAACAATGGTAACCACGGCAAGCGCCGTTTCCGAATATTCGAATAGCGGCGACATCCGCGCCACCAGGAAAATGCCGGCGGTGACCATGGTCGCGGCATGGATCAGGGCCGAAACCGGTGTTGGCCCTTCCATGGCATCGGGCAGCCAGGTATGTAGCCCGAGTTGCGCCGATTTACCCATGGCGCCGACGAACAGAAGCAGGCAAATCACGGTCAGCGCGTGGAACTCGCCGCCGAAAACGTTAAACGTGGCGTCGGCCTTGCCTTGGGCCTCGGCGAAGACCGTCTCCATATGCACCGACTGGAACAGCAGGAAAGTCGCAAGAATACCGAGCGCGAAGCCGAAATCACCGACTCTATTGACGACAAAAGCCTTGATGGCGGCGGTATTGGCCGATGGTCTGTTATACCAGAAACCGATCAATAGATAAGAGCTAAGCCCGACCCCTTCCCAGCCGAAATACAGTTGCACCAGATTGTCCGAGGTGACCAACATCAACATGAAAAAGGTAAACAGGTTCAGATAGGCCATGAAACGCGGAATCGACGGATCATGATGCATATAGCCAATGGAATAGATGTGGATCAGCGCCGAAACCACGCTCACCGTCAGCACCATCACCGCCGACAGGGTGTCCAGCTTAAACGCCCACGACACTTCCAGGGTGCCGGAATCGATCCACCTGAAAAGCTCGATGGTGGCGGCGTTGTTTTGAACGACCACGTCACGAAAAATGAATATGGCCAACAGCGCCGAGCCGATCATGGATCCGCAAGTCAGCCATTGGCTCCATCGGTCGCGACGCCCCTGGGCTGCTTTGTCTGGGCTGGAGAAGAAAACCAGGGCGCCGGCTAGAATGGCGCCGATCAGCGGCAGGAAAACGGTGGCGATGACCATGCTTTATCCTCAGCCTTTCATCGCGTTGATGTCTTCGACTGCGATCGAGTAGCGGTTGCGGAAATAAACCATCAAGATGGCCAGCCCGATGGCCGCCTCGGCGGCCGCCACGGTGAGCACGAACAAAGCGAAAATCTGTCCCACGAGATCGTTCAAATAGGCTGAAAAGGCGGCTAGGTTGATGTTTACCGCCAGTAACATCAACTCCACCGACATCAGGATGACGATGACGTTCTTGCGGTTGAGAAAAATGCCGAATATGCCAAGGGTGAACAGCACCGCCGCAACACTCAGGTAATGGGTAAGGCCGATCTCGAACATCAGATTCCCTTCCCCGTTTCCACGTCTCGGACTTCCATCGTGTCCTCGCGCCGTCTCCTAACTTGATCGCGGATGTTCTGCTTGCGCACACCCTCGCGGCGGCGATGGGCGAGCACAATGGCGCCGATCATGGCGATCAGCAAAACAATCCCCGCCGCCTGGAACAGAAAAATATAATGGGTATAAATAAGCTCACCCAGGGCATGGGTGTTGGTTAACGCGTCCGGTGTCGGCGCCATCGCGGTTTTTGCCGCATCCGGCGCCAGCACCCAACCGCCGACGACGACCAGAATCTCGGCCAGGAGAATCAACCCGATCGTTCCGCCGATCGGCAGGTAATTCAAAAATCCCTGGCGCAACTCGACGAAATTGATATCCAGCATCATGACCACGAACATGAACAGCACCGCCACTGCGCCGACGTAAACGATGATCAGGACCATCGCCAGGAATTCCACCCCCAAGAGCACGAACAGCCCGGCGGAATTGAAGAAGGCGAAGATCAGAAACAATACCGAATGGACGGGATTGCGCGCCGAAATGACCATTACGCCCGCCGCGACGGCAAAAAAGGCGAACATGTAAAAGGCCAACGCCTGGATGATCATCGGCGTTCCCCCTGGCGGTTCATGGACGCCGGTGCCGTGATGTGGTCTGTTACCTTCACTTGACGATCCTCGTCCTTACCGGTACGGCGCATCGCGAGCAAGGCGCTCGGCGATTTCCGTTTCCCACTGCCCGCCGTTGGCAAGCAGCTTTTCCTTGTCATAGTAGAGTTCCTCGCGGGTTTCCGTGGCGTATTCGAAATTCGGGCCTTCGACAATCGCGTCCACGGGGCAGGCTTTCTCGCACAAGCCGCAGAAAATACATTTGATCATGTCGATGTCATAGCGGGTGGTGCGGCGGCTGCCGTCGTCGCGGGGCTCTGCCACGATGCTGATCGCCTGGGCCGGACAGACAGCCTCGCAAAGCTTGCATGCAATGCACCGCTCCTCGCCATTGGCATAGCGCCGTAGCGCGTGCTCGCCCCGGAAACGGGGGCTCAATGGTCCCTTCTCGAAAGGATAATTGATGGTCACCTTGGTGCGGAAAAAATAGCGGAATGTAAGCACCATGCCCGAAAGCAGCTCGCCCAAAAGCGCCGTCCGCACGCTCTGCCTCAGATTATTCATGGCCGACCTCTCATCATGAAACCGGTATCATGTCAAAAGCGACCAAGAAGCCGGAAACCACGACAACAGCGGCCAGTGAGATGGGCAGGAACACTTTCCAGCCCAGCCGCATCAGTTGGTCGTAGCGGTAACGCGGGAAAGTGGTCCGCACCCAGAGGAAAAAGAATAGGACAAAAACGACTTTCAGGGCGAACCACACTGGCCCGGGAACCCAGATAAACGGCACCACTTCCCAGGGCGGCAGCCAGCCGCCGAGGAACAATATGGTGGTCATCGCCGACATCAGGATCATGAAGGAATATTCGCCAAGGAAAAAGAGGGCAAAGGTCATCGCTGAGTATTCGACGTTATAACCGGCCACCAACTCCGCCTCGGCCTCCGGCAAGTCGAAGGGGTGGCGGTTGGTTTCGGCGAGCGTCGAGATAAAAAAGATCACCGCCATCGGCAACAGTGGAAAGACGAACCAGACCTTCTTCTGGGCCATGACGATATCGGTCAGGTTGAGCGAGCCGGCTACGAGCAAGACGGTAATGATGATAAAACCCATGGAGATTTCGTAAGACACCATTTGCGCCGCCGAGCGCAAGGAGCCCAAAAAAGCGTAGCGCGAGTTGCTGGCCCAGCCGGCCATCAGGATGCCGTAGACGCCCAGCGAGGAAATGGCGAGAAGATAAAGGACGCCGACGTTGATATCGGCCAGCACGAGCCCCTCGTCGAAAGGAATGACGGCCCAGGCAACCAGCGACAGAAGGAAGGTTAGGCAGGGGGCAAGAAAAAAAACCCCACGGTTGGCGCCGGTCGGGATGATGGTTTCCTTGAGAAACAGCTTAACGCCGTCGGCGATCGGTTGTAAAAGCCCGAACGGCCCGACAACGTTGGGTCCTTTTCGCAATTGCATGGCGCCGATGATCTTGCGTTCGGCGTATGTCAGATAGGCCACCGACAGCAAGACCGGCACAATGATGGCGACGATCTTGATGATGATCCACAGCAGAGGCCAAAGGTAATCTTGCCAGAACTCAGCCATCGGTTCCCGTCCTTCTCCGCGCGGGATTGACAAAGGTTTCCACGCATTTGGCCATGGTCGGGGAGGCCCGGCTGATCGGGTCCGTCATATAGAAGTTGGTGAGCCGGGAAGTGAAAGGGGCCGGGTCCAGTCGCCCCTCCTTGCCAAAGCTTCCCCATGGCGCCGCCGCTATGCCGGGGCCGGCGAAGTTGGCGTTGATTCTGGCCATGCGGGCGCGAACCTGTTGCAAGCTATCAAAGGGCAGTGTTTTGTCCAAGGCCGCCGACAAGGCACGAATGATCTTCCAGTCTTCGCGGGCTTCACCCGGAGGGAACGTGGCCAGTCTGGCGAGCTGTGCCCGGCCTTCGGTATTGACGTAAGTGGCGTTTTTCTCCGTATAGGCGGCGCCAGGCAGGATGACATCGGCCCGGTTGGCGCCGGCATCACCGTGATGACCTTGGTAGATAACAAAAGCGCCGCCTAGACGATCCATATCGATCTCGTCGGCTGCAAGCAGATAAACGATTTCCACCTCGTCCGTGCTGGCGCCATCAAGAATGCCGGCGATGTCCCGCCCGCCCTTCTTCTTGTCCGGCAGGAAACCAAGGTCGAGGCCGCCGACCCGCGCCGCCGCCGTATGCAGGACGTTGAAACCGTTCCAGCCGTCTTCGGCCATGCCGGATTTCTCGGCAATATTGCGGGCCGCCGCCAGGATCGCCGCGCCGTCATGGCGAATGAGCGCTCCCATGCCCAGGATCAGCATCGGCCGCCCCGCCTTTTTCAACAGCTTGGCGAAGGAATGGATGCCCGAGATAATCTCATTTAACACCTTAGGGTTATCTCCTAAGTTATTGTGATCATATGTTAAATTAGTCTCGACACCAATAAAGGCAACAGGGAAGCCGCCGGTAAGGAAACGCTTTCGCAAGCGGGCATTGATGATCGGGGCTTCGATACGGGGATTGGTGCCGATCAAAAGGCAGGCATCGGCCTGTTCAATACCGGCGATAGATGTGTTGAACAGGTAGCCGGCGCGCCGTGATGCATCCAGATGGGCGCCGTCCTGGCGGCAATCCAAATGCGGCGAGCCCAAGGCCGCCATCAGGTCCTTCAAAGCGGTCATGGCTTCGCAATCGGCCGTGTCGCCGGCAATGGCGGCGATACGCTTGCCTTTGGTCGCCTTGACCTTCTCCGCGATAGCGGCGAAAGCCTCGTCCCATGTGGCCGGCCTGAGTTTGCCGCCGTCGCGCAGGTAGGGCCGGTCAAGGCGCTGGTAGCGTAGCCCATCGCAAGCAAAACGGCTTTTATCGGAAATCCAATCCTCGTTCACGTCCTCATTCAAGCGTGGCAAGATACGCATGACCTGGGTGCCGCGCACATCGACGCGGATGTTGCTGCCGACGGCGTCCATGACATCGATGGATTCGGTTTTTCGCAGCTCCCAGGAACGGGCGTGAAAGGCGTAGGGAGCGGATGTCAAGGCGCCGACGGGGCAAAGGTCGATCATGTTGCCGGATAGCTCGGAGGCGAGCGTTTTCTCCACATAGGTGCCGACTTCCATATGTTCCCCACGCCCGGTCGCCCCCAATTCCTGGACACCGGCGATTTCGGTGGAAAAACGGATGCATCTGGTGCAATGGATGCAGCGGGTCATGACGGCTTTGATCAGCGGCCCGAAGTTTTTATCCTTGACCGCCCGTTTGGCCTCCCGGTAACGGCTGTGGTCAAGACCGTAGGCCATGGCCTGATCCTGTAGGTCGCATTCGCCGCCCTGGTCGCAGATGGGGCAGTCGAGAGGGTGGTTGATGAGCAGAAATTCCATCACAGCCCTGCGCATTTTTTGCACAGCCGGGGTGTTGGTGCGGATCACCATGCCATCAGCCACCGGCATGGCACAGGCTGCCATCGGTTTCGGGGCTCGTTCCATCTCGACCAGGCACATGCGGCAATTGCCAGCGATGGACAGGCGTTCGTGATAGCAAAACCGGGGAATCTCGATGCCGGCCTGCTCACATGCCTGGATAACCGTCAACCCCGGCTCCACTTCCACTTCACTGTCATCAATGGTCAGTTTCGGCATGGTTTGTTATGCCGCCCGCTCGCCATGGGTCGCCTGGTAATCGGCGATGCGTTGTTCGATTTCGGGGCGGAAGCCGCGGATTAGCCCCTGGACCGGCCAGGCGGCGGCGTCGCCAAGGGCGCAGATCGTGTGGCCTTCCACATGCCGCGAAATTTCTTCCAAAAGGTCGATTTCCTCGACGCTGGCCCGGCCTTCGGCCAGGTGCGCCATTATCCGCGCCATCCATCCCGTTCCTTCCCGGCACGGCGTGCACTGACCGCAGCTTTCATGTTGGTAGAACCTGGAAAGCCTGGCGATACCGGTAATGAGGTCGGTGGACTGGTCCATGACGATCACCGCCGCCGTGCCCAGTCCGGTGCCTACTTCCTTTAGGGAATCGTAATCCATGAGTACTTTATCGCAGACGGATTTTGGCATCATCGGCACAGATGAACCACCGGGAATCACCGCTTTCAAGTTTTCCCAACCGCCACGCACGCCGCCGCAATGCTTGTCGATGAGCTCTTTCAAGGAAATGCTCATTTCGTCTTCGACGGTGCACGGATTGTTAACGTGACCGGAAATGCAAAACAGCTTGGTGCCGGTATTGTTGGGCCGGCCGAGACCGGTAAACCAATCGGCGCCACGACGCAAAATCGTTGGCACCACGGCGATGGATTCGACGTTATTGACCGTTGTCGGGCAGCCGTAAAGGCCGACATTGGCCGGAAACGGAGGTTTCATTCTTGGCTGGCCCTTGCGGCCTTCCAAACTCTCCAGCAGGCCACTTTCCTCGCCGCAGACATAAGCGCCGGCGCCGCGGTGGATATGGAAATCGAAACGCCAACCCGAGCCGCAGGCATCCTTACCGATCAGACCGGCGCCACGGGCCTCGTCAATGGCCCGCTGCAAAGCCTCCGTCTCCCGAAAGAATTCGCCGCGCACGTAAATATAGGCGGTATTGGCGCCGATAGCGAAGGCGGCCAGCAAGGCGCCCTCGACAATCTTATGGGGCTCGTTACGAAGGATTTCCCGGTCCTTGCAGGTGCCGGGCTCGCCCTCGTCGGCGTTGATGACGAGATAATGTGGCCGGCCATCGGATTTTTTGGGCATGAACGACCATTTCATGCCGGTGCCGAAGCCGGCACCGCCGCGCCCGCGGAGGCCGGAATTCTTGGTCTCCTCGACAACCCAATCACGGCCCTTTTTGAGCAACCCCTTGGTTTTGTCCCAATCGCCGCGTTGGCGCGCACCATCAAGGCCGATATCGTCTTGGCCGTAAATGTTGGTAAAGATGCGATCCCGGTCCTTGAGCATCAGGTGTCTCCCGGTTTCTCGGTCAATGTAGTCAGACCGCTGGCCGGCTCACAGCCCGCGCGGCTGCCTTGGGGGCCGGGCTTGGGCGTTCCCCCGCCCTTGAGCAGGTTCAATATCCCCTCGGTCGCCGTGGCGTCCAAATCTTCGAAATAGTCGTCACCGATTTGCATCATTGGCGCATTGACGCAAGCGCCCAGGCATTCCACCTCGGAAAGGGAGAAGAGGCCGTCTTGGGTGGTTTCGCCCCAGTCAACGCCCAAGGTCTCGCGGCAAGAGGCGACTACCTCGTCCGAACCCTTGAGCCAGCAAGGCAAGTTGGTGCAGACCTGGACGTGGTGTTTGCCCATCGGCTTGAGATTATACATGGAGTAGAAAGTGGCTACCTCGTAAACCCGGATCGGCGGCATATCAAGAACTTCGGCGACGTGATCCATTGCCGCCGTCGACAGCCAGCCGCCGGCTTGGCCTTGCGCCAGAAACAACAGTGGCATCACCGCGCTTGCTTGCCTTCCCTTGGGATATTTTGCGATCTCCACCTTGGCCAACTTCTTGTTCTCGGACGAAAAGGCGAAATCGGAGGGTGGCATTCCGGTTTTGCCGCTCATCGGTCGACCTCGCCAAAAACGATATCCAGGGAACCGACATTAGCAACCATGTCGGCCAACATGTGCCCCTTCGATAAAAATTCCAGGGCTTGCAGGTGAGCGAACCCAGGCGCCCTGATCTTGCAGCGGTACGGTTTGTTGGTGCCGTCCGAGACCAGGTAAACGCCGAACTCCCCTTTTGGCGCCTCGACCGCCGTATAGGTCTCGCCGGCGGCAACGTGATAGCCTTCGGTGAAAAGCTTGAAGTGGTGGATCAAGGCCTCCATGGACTCTTTCATCTCGGCCCTGGGCGGCGGCGAAATCTTGCGATTTTGCACCTTTACCGGACCGGCCGGCATGTTGTCGAGGCATTGCTTGATGATCTTGATGCTTTCGCGCATTTCGGCAATGCGAATCAGGTAGCGGTCGTAGCAATCGCCATGCTTGCCTACCGGAATGCCGAAATCGAGCCGGTCGTAAACGTCGTAGGGTTGCGCCTTGCGCAAATCCCAAGGAACGCCGGCGGCGCGTAGATTGGGGCCGGTGAACGACCAGGCCATGGCCTGTTCGTCGGTAATCACGCCAATGTCCACGGTCCGCTGCTTGAAAATGCGGTTTTCGGTCAGCAGGGTCTCGCAGTCATCAATAAAACAGTGGCCGCGCTCGGTCCAGGCGGCAATGTCGTCGGCGAGGCCGTCCGGTAGGTCGGCGGTGACACCGCCCGGATGGAAATAGGCCATGTGCATGCGAGCGCCGCTGGCCCGCTCGCAAAATTCCATGAGAATCTCGCGCTCCTCGATGCCCCACAGCATGGGCGTCATGGCGCCAACGTCCATGGCAAAAGCGCAAACATTGAAGATGTGATTCAGCATCCGGCCGATTTCGGCGTAAAGAACGCGGATATATTGGCCGCGCGGCGGCGCCTCGATGGCGAGGAGCTTTTCGACGGCGAGGGAAAAGGCATGTTCTTGGTTTTGCGGGGAGACGTAATCAAGGCGGTCGAAATAGGGAACTGCCTGCAGGTAGCTCTTGTTTTCAATCAGTTTTTCGGTGCCCCGGTGCAACAGTCCGATATGCGGGTCGGCGCGGTCGATGACCTCGCCGTCCATTTCCATGACCACACGCAAGACGCCATGGGCGGCCGGGTGCTGGGGACCAAAATTAAGGGTGAAGTTTCTGATCTGGCTTTCGGCCATCAAGATTCTCCGTCGTCGGCGGGCTCGGCCTCCTCGTCACCAGGAAGAGCGGTAGAGGGGCCTTCCCAGGGGCTCAGAAAATCAAAATTGCGGAAATCCTGGACCAAGTTGACGGGCTCATAGACTACCCTTTTCTTTTCGTCGTCGTAACGCAGTTCCACATGGCCGGTGAGCGGGAAATCCTTGCGCAAGGGATGCCCATCGAAACCAAAGTCGGTCAGGATGCGGCGCAAATCCGGATGGCCGGAAAAATAGATGCCGAAAAGATCCCAGACCTCGCGTTCCCACCAGTTGGCGGAAACAAAAACGCCGCAGGCCGAGGGAACCGGCGTTTCCTCGGCGGTTCGAACCTTGAGCCGGACGCGGCGATTGTGGGTTAGGCTTAAAAGGTTGTAAACTACATCGAACCTGTCGTCCCGGCACGGATAATCGACCCCGCAAATATCCAACAACTGCTTGAACTGGCAGTTGACGTCGTCGCGCAGGAACGTCAGTACCTTGACGATTACCTCACGGTGAACGACGATAATCAGCTCGTCGCGTTTAATCTCGGTTTCGAGTACTTCCCGCGCCAGGGAATTGGCGATGAACTCGCCAAAGTCATGCAGCGCCAGATCCATAGTCCCTCGGTGGTCGTTCTATAGCTTGTTTTGTTTCATGTCAGTGGATCAGCGCCAAAGCGTTCCGGTCCGTCTGATTTTCTTTTGTAACTGGAGAATGCCGTATAACAGAGCCTCGGCGGTGGGTGGACAGCCGGGAACGTAGACATCCACCGGCACAATGCGGTCACAGCCACGCACCACGGAATAGGAATAATGGTAATAACCGCCGCCATTCGCGCATGATCCCATGGAAATGACGTAGCGTGGCTCGGCCATCTGGTCATAAACCTTACGGAATGCGGGGGCCATTTTGTTGGTCAGCGTGCCGGCCACCAAGATCACGTCCGCTTGCCGCGGGCTGGGCCGGAAAACCACCCCAAAACGGTCCAGGTCATAGCGGCTACAGGCGCAGTGGATCATTTCGACGGCGCAACAGGCCAAGCCGAACGTCACTGGCCATAGGGAGCCCGTCCGGGTCCAATTCACCAGTTTGTCCACTTGCGTCAGGATGAAGCCTTTTTCCGTCAATTCACCGGCAACTCTTTGCAGCAAGGCATCCTGCTCGGGGCCCTGTGGCACGGCGGTCGCGGTGTCAGCGGAAAAGCTGGGGGTCATTCCCATTCCAACGCTCCCACTTTCCATTCATATATGAAGCCGATGGTCAGGACCGCCAGGAAAATCATCATCGACCAGAATCCAAAAATCCCTATTTTTCCAAGGGTTATTGCCCATGGAAAGAGGAAGGCCACTTCCAAGTCGAAAATGATGAAAAGGATGGCGACAAGATAAAAACGGACGTCGAACTTCCCCCTGGCGTCCCCAAAAGCGTCGAAGCCGCATTCGTAGGCTGAATTTTTTGCCTGGTCTGGGTGCTGCCTGGCAATGATGAACGAAGCGCCCACGGCAATTGCCGAGATGGCGATGGCGAGACCCAAAAAGATCAGGATGGGGAGATAATCAAGAAGCATTGCGTCCATGGCGTCGCCCTTTTGGCAGCATCCAGCAACCGGAACCGCGGACGCACAAGTGGCGGGAGTGACGGGACTCGAACCCGCGGCCTCCGGCGTGACAGGCCGGCGCTCTAACCAACTGAGCTACACCCCCGGTCAGAGTTCGTTTCTGTTGAATTGGCATCATCTAATCCAGCCCTATAAGGGTGTCAAGGCGCCATTGCCTCTCTTTAAATTAGCAGCCTTGTGGGCCCCCGGGCCGACGGTGACGTCAAGGCCAGGGTTTTATCCGCTTTTGCAATCGGCGGAAGTCAATCCGCCACCAACACATTTTACCTCGGCCATGTCTAGACTGCATGCCCGAACGCTTCCGAATGCTTGGCTGAAAAAAAAACATCCAAGGCAACCGGGCGATAAGCATATTTAAGGCTCCAGCCACCGGGTTGGTGCCAACCCCGTGGCGGCTAATCAGCTTAAGCGGTCGTTTTCACTGGTGGGCGATGACGGATTTGAACCGCCGACCCTCTCGGTGTAAACGAGATGCTCTCCCAACTGAGCTAATCGCCCGGCAATTGGGAAAAACCTACAAAACGATGCCAGCTGCTTTTCTTAGCGCAGCTGGCAAAGTTTACCATTCCTAATAATTAACCGCGGCCTTGAGGCCCTTCCCTGCCTTGAACTTCGGCTGGTTGGAAGCGGGAATATTTATTCTTTCTCCGGTGCGGGGATTGCGGCCTATGGAAGCGGCGCGCCTGGCGACACTGAAGGTTCCGAAGCCGACCAAACGAACTTCTTCTTTTTGTCGAAGCGAAGCGGTGATGGCGGCGAAAACACCGTCGATGGCTTTGGCGGCATCTGCTTTTGACATGCTTGCTTTGTTGGCGACGGCAGTGACGAGATCATTTTTGTTCAATTTCCGGCCCCCTCTGTTAGATGGATTGATGTGTTAAAGCCAAATGTGAATACGACAGGAAAATTACGTCGGCGACGCGCAGTTTAGTTGGCCTAGAAGGGCGCGTCAATCGCGGAAAGAAGGGAATTGTTGTGGAAAAATGGGGTTTTTACGGAATTTCCGTTTTTTCCTGTCCCGGACATTGAGCCCGGCGCTCTTCGGGTGGCGTTGGTTGCCGATGGGGTGGCGATTTCACCATGCCAAGCGTTCTGTTCAGCCGCCAACAACCGTTCCAACCCGCAAAAAATCTTTTTTATCCTCAAAATCCCCATCTTTCACATGAGCTTTTTCGGCCGGGCAATGATGCCAGGAATTGATAAACGGCAATTGTTGTCGACTCATTACCTGTTTCGCGACATGGAGGCAGGGGTGATCGAGCGTCTTGTCAGTCTCGGCGTGACCCGCCATTTGGAAGACGACGAAACCCTCTTTCTGAAAGGCGACCCCGGCGATGCCCTTTATGGCGTGCTGGCCGGTAGAATCCGCATCAGCGCTTCCGTTCCAAGCGGCAAGGAAGTCATCCTCAGCATCATGGAAGCGGGCAATATTTTTGGTGAGATCGCCCTCCTCGACGGCACGCTGAGGACAGCCGACACATGGGGTGTCGGGCAATCCCAATTGTTCAAGATCGACCGGGGGGAATTCCTTGATTTTCTCGACCGTGAACCTTCCCTTTATGCCCATCTGTTGCAAATGGTCTGCGACCGGGTCCGCTCCACCAACGAGTTCGTCGAGGACTATGTCTTTTGGGGCCTCCCGGCCCGTTTGGCGAAACGCCTGTTGAGCCTCTCCAAGTTCTTTGCGGAAGCGGAATCCGACGACGGCGACCCAAGGGGAGTTCAGATCTCGCAATCGGAGCTCGGGCAGTTGATGGGTAGGACCCGCGAGACCATCAACCGTCAGCTGCAAGTCTGGCGCAAAAAGGGGTGGATCGAACTGCCCCATGGACATATCAAGATCATCAATCACGAGGCACTGCTGGAACTTATCGACGACGATTATGAAGGTTAAGACGCTACCCGATCAGCCTTTCAGGGACCAGTAGACCTCGGGATCGAAGACATCCACCTGGATCACATCGTCCCGGATTTCTTCGGCTTCCTTCAAAAGCCGGGCTTCCTCGGCGTCGATGACGCCGGCGGCGAGGCCATCTTCGATGAGCTGGTCGCCGGCGGCGCGCCGCAATGATCCCCGGCGCACGGCCTCCTTGAGTTTCGTCTTGCCGGGCAAAGCCTCGACGATCTTGGCGAGCGCCGCTTCCAGCTTGCCAAGCCCGTCCTCGTCGGGTGACGGATGGTAAATATCCGAAGTCAGGTGGCGGCGCATCTCGCCGTCCTCCAGCAGTCCCCGCGCCACTTTCGCGCCCAGCGCGTCACTGGGCGGACGCAGGCGCGGGCCAAGGGGGAAAACCAAAAGCCTGACCAGCCAAGCCACCTGGGCGTTGGGAAAGTTGTCAAGGACGCCCAAAAGGGCCGTTTGGATTTCGAATAATGCCAGCGTGCAGGACCAATGAACAAGGACCAGGTCGTGCTCCGGCCGGCCTTGGTCATGGAAGCGCTTGAGGGCGGCCGAGGCGAGGTACATCCACGCCAAGGCGTCGGCCAAACGGCCGCTGATTTTCTCGCGCCGTTTGAGTCCATCTCCAAGCACCACCAAGGCGGCGTCCGCGACCAGCGCGAAAGCGGCGCTGAAACGGCTGAGCTTGCGGAAATAGGCCCTTTCGGGGCCGCCGGGCGGAGCGCTGACCAAGCTACCACCGCTCAAGCCGAGCAGCAGGGCACCAACGGCGTTGCGGAAAATGAAGTTCAAATGCCCGAAAAGAGCGCCGTCAAAACGAACGATATCTCCTGTTTTCAGGGCTTCCACCTCGCCACGCACGTAGGGATGGGAGCGGATCACGCCTTGCCCGAAAATGATCAGCGAACGGGTCAGGATGTTGGCGCCTTCGACCGTAATGGAAATGGGGATGCCGACAAAGCCGCGTCCGAGGATGTTTTTGGGTCCCCGGCAGATTGCCGCGCCGGCGCGGATATCCATGGCGTCGGATATGATGGTCCGCATGCCCTGGGTCAGGTAGGCCTTGACGATCGCTGACAGGACCGCCGGTTTCTCGCCGGCATCGACGGCGCCACAGGTCAACGTCCTGGCGGCATCCATGAAATAGGTGTAGCCGCCAATGCGGGCCAGCGGCTCCTCGATTCCCTCAAAGCGTCCGATCGGCATGTTGAACTGCTCTCGGACGGTGGCGTAGGCGCTGGCCACGCTTGTCGCCAGTTGGGCGGCGCCGACAGACAGCGATGGCAAGGAAACGGACCGTCCGGCGGCCAGCGATACCATGAGCATCTTCCAGCCCCGCCCGATGCCGTCGTGACAGCCGATTATAAAACTCATCGGCACGAAGACGTCTTTTCCGAAGATCGGTCCGTTGGCGAAAGGCAGGCCCATGGGGTCATGGCGATCGCCGATTTCGATCCCCGCCAGGTCGGGTGGAATCAAGGCGCAGGTGATGCCGAGGTCCGGGGCGTCGCCGATAAGCCCGTCCGGGTCGTTAAGGCGGAAAGCTAACCCGATGACGGTGGCGACCGGCGCCAAGGTGATATAGCGCTTGCGCCAATTGAGCCGGATGCCGAGGACCTCCTCGCCGGCGAATTCACCCCGGCAGACGACGCCGGTGCTTTTAGTCGCCGCCGCATCGCTTCCGGCCTCCGGTTCGGTAAGGGCGAAACATGGGATCTCCTCGCCGCTGGCCAGGCCGGGCAGGTAGCGGCGTTTTTGCTCTTCCGTTCCGTAATGCAGCAGCAATTCCCCCGGCCCCAGCGAGTTAGGCACCATGACCGTGACGGCGACGGTGATGCTACGGCTGGAAATCTTGGTAATGATGGCGGAGTGCGCAATGGCCGAAAAGCCGAGTCCGCCATATTCCTTAGGGATGATCATGCCGAAGAAACGCCGCCGCTTGAGGAATTCCCAGACTTCCAAAGGCAGGTCGCGAAGCTGGGCGATCTGCCAATCGTCGATCAGGGCGCAGAGTTCCTCCGTCGGGCCTTCCAGAAAGGTGCGCTCCGCCTCTGTCAGCGGCGGCACCTGGAAGTCAAGCAGCTTTTGCCAATCGGGCCGTCCTGAAAACAAATCGCCGTCCCACCAGACGGTGCCGGCCTCGAGCGCGATGCGTTCGGTATCGCTCATTTTAGGAAGGACTTTCGCGGCCAAGCGCATCACCGGTGCGCTGACCAGACGACGGCGAAGTAAGGTAATGCCGAAAACACCGGCGGCGGCAAGCGCCAACCCGCTCAGGGCCAGGAACAGCCCTTGTTGCTCAATGCCATGGCCTGCCCAGGCGGCCAGCAGGGTGGCGGCGAGGCAAATCCATGCCCAATAGCCGCGTCCAGCGTAAATCAGACCGGTAAACAGAAGCAACCCAACCACGGGGAAGAACATGGACATCGCTACATTCATTCAATCAATAATCTGGCGGGAAAATTGTTCACAACGATAATAGGTGGGCCGTTGAGCCATGTGGTTGGAGAAATGGGGTATTGTCGGCTACTTCCAGTATTTTTGCATCCATTCACGGGCAAGTCCCCTTGCGGTTTCAAGTTGGGCGGAAGACATTTTTTCCTCAACTCTATCCAGGCTTTTTCTCGCCGCCTCATATCCCTGAAGAACAGCAATATTCCACCACATGTGGGCGCGGACATGGTCTCGGGGAACACCCTCGTGCCCTTTATCGTATATGGCGCCAAGATTGGACTGAGCATCGGCATATCCTTGTTCTGCGGCAAGTTTGTACCACTTGATGGCAACCTTGTGATCTTGGGCAACGCCCTGTCCTTTGGCATACATCGTACCCAGAAGGATCTGGGCTTGGGCGAATCCCTGTAGGGCAAGAGGCTCCCATACTTTCAACGCAGTCGCGTAGTCAGCCTTGTTATAAGAAAACCAACCCTTCAGATACATGTTATGGGCAGCTAAATCCGTTTTGGTTACCGCCGCCGCCACGGGGTTCGCAACCAACAAAGAGAAGAGGAGAACAAGTAGAACGAGTAGTCGTTTCATTACTCGTGTTTTTCCATCCAATCCCGGGCAAGTCTCCGTGCGCTTTCAAGTTGAGACGGAGACATCTTTTCCTCGACCCTATCCCGGTTTTTTCTCGCATCCGCGTATCCCTGAAGAGTGGCAATATTCCACCACATATGGGCGCGAATATAATCTTGTTGGATTCCTTCGCCCTGATAGTACATCAAACCCAGGCTGTACTGGGCGGTGTCATATCCCTGTTCGGCGGCAAGTTTGTACCACTTGACGGCTATCTTGTCGTCCCGTGGAACACCGTTGCCATTGTAGTACATAAAGCCCAAATTGGACTGGGCGGGGGCAAGCCCTTGTTCGGCGGCAAGTTTGTACCACTTGATTGTTTTCTCATAGTCTTGAGGAACCCCTTGGCCTTTTTTGTGCATCAAACCCATATTGAACTGGGCATCGGCATCTCCCTGTAGGGCTAGCGGTTCCCACTCCTTTAAAGCAGCCTCATAGTCTTTGTTTTCAACGGCACTATAACCTTTATTCCTGTCGGAATAACCATCCTTGGCCTTGGTGGGATCAAGCGGATGTTTCATCTTGGAGAACCTCATAATTGTGTCGGGCAGGAGGGTAGCAGAACTTAAAAAAACGAAAACCGGTTTTGTCACTCCACCGCCGGGAAGTTTCGCGGCCTATTTCACCAGAAATGTATCTGAT